>Ga0164290_1001428_pt1 | contig 34979 bp, 39 predicted proteins | sample Micstemetagenome_FD_108782 | JGI IMG/M metagenome (GOLD analysis project Ga0164290, IMG submission 108782) | Contaminated culture microbial community from soil near Moab, Utah, USA - Microcoleus steenstrupii SON62 (Illumina Assembly) | ecosystem: Environmental > Terrestrial > Soil > Soil crust...
ACGGCGATGCGGTAGCTGCAGCCCTCGGGCGGCAGCCAGAAGTCGGTGATCTCGGGGAACTGGGCCCGCAGCAGGGGGATGAAGACCTCGTTCAGGGCCTCGCCCAGCACCGAGGGCTCGTCCGGCGGACGGCCGGTGAAGGTGGTCAGATAGATGGGGTCGCGGCGCATGGTGATGGCTGTGACCTGGAAGACCGGGAAGGTCTCGACCGAGTTGTAGTAGCCGGTGTGGTCGCCGTAGGGCCCCTCGGCCGCGTGCTCGTCGAACAGGACGTGGCCCTCCAGCACGATCTCGGCGTTGGCGGGGACCATCAGTGGCACGGTCTTGCACGGGACCAGTTCGGCCTTCGCCCCGCGCAGCAGGCCGGCGAACTGGTATTCCGACAGGGTGTCCGGCACCGGCGTGACGGCCGCCAGAATGGTGCCGGGGTCGGCGCCGAGCACGACGGCGCAGGGCAGGGGGCCCCTCTTCCCTGCCTTCCTGTGGCGCGCGTAGTGCTGGGCACCGCCGCGGTGGGCCAGCCAGCGCATGATCGCCTTGTCCTTGCCCAGCACCTGCATGCGATAGATGCCGAGGTTGAAATCGTCCTCGCGGTCGTCGGAGGGGCCCTTGGTCACCACCAGGCCCCAGGTGATCAGGGGCGCGGGCTCGCCGGGCCAGCAGCCCTGGACGGGGAGGGAGGTCAGGTCGATCTGATCGCCCTTTAGCACCACCTGCTGCACCGGGGCAGATTTCACCGCCTTCGGCCGCATCGACATGACCGTCTGCATCAGCGGCAGCATCTCCATGGCGTCGCCGAGGCCGCGCGGCGGGGTCGGATTGCGCAGGAAGGCCAGCAGTTCGCCGACCTCGCGCAGCTCGGCGGCGGTGGTGCGGGTCTTCTTCTCCATGGTCACCCCCATGGCCACGCGCTTCACCGTGCCGAACAGATTGGCGAGGCAGGGGATGGGGCTGATCGAGCCGTCGGGCATGACCGGCTTTTCAAACAGCACCGCCGGCCCGCCGTTGCGCAGCAGCCGGGTCTGGATCTCGGTCATCTCGAGATGGGTGGAGACGGGCTCGGAGACGCGAACCAGCTCGCCCTCCGCCTCGAGCATCGCCATGAAGTCGCGCAGGGATTTGTAGGCCAAGGGGGACGCTCCGTCAGAGCGTCATGGATTAGGCGGGCGCGCGCGCCGTGTCACGCCATGGCGGGTGCGGCCTTTTCAGTAGGCCCGCGTATCCGACACCAGGGCCCACAGCGGCAGGTGCAGGGCGCTGGTGGCGGCGCCGATCTGGGCGGTGGTCAGGTGGGCGCGGCCGGCCTCGGCGCGGCGGGTCTCTTCGGCGGTGATCTTCAGCAGGACGGCGAGGTCGTCGACCGCCATGCCGCGCGTCTCACGCCATCGTCTCAGCCTTGCGCCGACCGCTGCGTCGAGCGGATCGACGCCGGGAAATCCCAGCACCGAGCCCATCTGTTCGCTCCCTTTCGCGCCGGCTGATCGCGGCGCTTCAGGCCCATTCTTCATCCCATTTGAACGCGGGATCAATCCAGTCGCCCAGACGGCCGTCGGGACGGGCGAGGGCGTGGACGCGGTCGACCTCCTCTTCCGTCAGCTGGAAGTCGAAGATGTCGAAATTCTCTTCGGCGCGGTGCACCTTCGAGGTGCGGGGGATGGCGATGACGTCCTGCTGGATCAGCCAGCGCAGGGTCACCTGGCCGGGCGTCTTGCCGTGGGCCTTGCCGATCCCGACCAGGGTCGGGTCATCGGCGATGGCGCCCTGGGCGAGGGGGGACCATGCGGTGATCGACGAGCCGAGCGCTTTCGCCGCCGCCTTCAGCTTCGAGAGCTTGAGGTAGGGGTGGTATTCGACTTGGTTGGTGACCAGTTTCGCCTTCGACAGGCCCTGCGCCTCCCGGAACTCGGCCGAGGGGAAGTTGGACAGGCCGATGGTCCGGGTCAGGCCCTGGTCCCGGGCCTCGTTCAGGGCGCCGAGGGTTTCCTCGAACGACGGCTCCCGCTTCGGCCAGTGCAGCAGCAGCAGGTCGGGGGTGAAGCCGAGGCTGGCGGCCGACTCCTTCGCCTGGTTCAGCAGGCCGTCGCGGTCGAAATGGGCGACCCAGATCTTGGTGGTCAGCCAGATGTCGTCGCGGGCGACGTGGCCCGCCTCGATGGCGTCGCGGATGCCGTCTCCGACGGCCGCCTCGTTATGATAGATCCACGCCGTGTCGATGTGGCGATAGCCGATGCGCAGGGCCTCGGCGACCATGGTCCGGGCCACCTCGGGGGTCAGGTTCCAGGTGCCGAAGCCGAGCAGGGGAATGGCGTGGCCGTCGACGGTGATCACAGGCTGGTTGGTCATGGCGGGGCTCCGGATGGGAGCGTTTAACTGGGTGCGGCGGCCGAAGGTTCAACCAGCCAGTCCAACATCTCGTCCCACAAGGGCTCCATAGAGCGCCGGAAGGCGCCCTCGTGGCCGATGCGGGCGACGCCGTAGTCCGCGGGCGCCCGGACCACGACCTCGCTCGGTGCGTGGGGATAGACCTGCAGCAGGATCGGGGAGGTCGCCGGGGTCGCGATCGGATCATCGGTGAAGATCCACGAGCGGATCGGGGCGGTGACCGCGTCGAAATGATGCGGCCGTAGCCGGTCCTTCAGTTCGTCGAGGAAATAGGGCTCCTTGAGGCACCAGCGCCGCCAGGTCTTCCAGACCCCGGCGGGCAGGTCGGTCCCCGCCCACAGGCCGCCGCCCTTGATATAGCCGTGGCGGGCGAGGCTGTACGGCCCGTAGGCCAGCCAGAAGAACAGCTCGAGCGGATTGTACGACCGGTGGTGCCGACCCCAGTAGCCGCTGCCGACGGAGACGAAGGCGTGGCGGTCGATGCGGTCGTGATTGGGCATGAAGCCGAGGAAATGGCCGCCGACGCTGTGCCCTACGTGGACGACCGGCAGCCCGGGCGCCGCCGACATCAGGGCCTCAAGCGCCGCGGGCATGTCGAGCCTTCCCCAGTCGGGATAATCCATGCTCATGGCCGCCAGATCATCGGGCCGCGAGCCGGCGATGCCGCGGAAATCATAGGTCAGGACGGCTGCGCCTCTGCTCGCCAGATGGCGGGCGAAGCGGTCGTAGAAGCCCTTGGGAAAGCCGGTCCCGGAGCTGACCAGCACGGCGACGGTCGGGGCCTGGGCCGCGATCAGGCGCATCGACAGGGGATAGCCGTCGGAAGCTTCGGCGGTGAAGTCGCGGGTGACCGGGTCGCTCATCTGTGGTCCGTAGCTATTCGCAACGAACCTAGCGGATTGACGCGACGTCAGGTCAAGCGCTCTTGGAGCGGACGCCGTCCTCGGCTAAAGCCGCGCCTTCTCCTGCTTTCCGGGCTTTCTCGCCATGACCGACCTTCCCGACCGCCTGTCCGTCGATCCCGACAGTCCCTTCCATGACGCTGATCTGCTGGCGAAGGGGATCGGCGTCCGCTTCAAGGGCGAGGAAAAGACCAACGTCGAGGAGTACTGCATCTCGGAGAGCTGGGTCCGTCTCGCGGTGGGGAACCGCGTCGACCGTCGCGGCAAGGCCCTGACCGTCAAGCTGCAGGGTCCCGTCGAGGCCTGGGTCAAGGGCGACCAGGCCGACGTGTGACGGAGCGCGCAAAACTCTGCGCCGAACCGCTTCTCCGCGGGACGCGCGCGGTCTAGTTTCCGGCTCCCGCCTGAGTCCCGGAGCCGTCATGCGCCTGTCCGTTCGCCTTCTCGCCGCCAGCGCCCTGGTCCTGACGTTCGCCGCCGCCCCGGCCATCGCCCAGGACGCCCGCACCATCCGCGAAGCCGAACAGCTGCGCGACCGCGCGTTGCAGGACAATGCGGCCTACGCCCTGGTGTCGGAATTGACGACACGCTTCGGTCCGCGGCTGGCCGGCTCTCCGTCGGAACAGGCGTCCGCCCGGTGGGGCGCCGAGCAGTTCCGCGAAATGGGCTTCGACAACGTCTCCATCGAGGAATTCCCGCTGGCGCTGTGGAACCGGGGCGAGGCCCGTGTCGAGATCCTGTCGCCCTTCCCGCAGCCGCTGGAGGTCGTATCGCTGGGCGGGTCGTCGGCCACGCCGGCCGAGGGCATCGAGGGCGAGGCGGCGATCTTCGAGACCTATCAGCAGTTGCTGGACCAGCCCGAAGGGTCTCTGGCCGGCAAGATCGTGGTGGTGTTGCAGGACACGGTCCAGGCCCAGGACGGGCGCGGCTATGGCGCGACCTCGCCGATCCGCGGCAACGGACCGACCGAGGCGGCCAGGCGCGGGGCGGTGGGCTATGTGCTGCGCTCGCTGGGCACCCATGACCACCGCTTCGCCCACACGGGCGCCACGCGCGTCGGCGAGGGGACGGTCCCGTCCTTCGCCATGAGCCCGCCCGACGCCGACCAGCTGCGCCGGATCGTGGCGGCCACGCGCGAACCGGTGCGGATGCGGCTGTTCTCGACCGCCGGCTTCACCGGCCAGACCGTCAGCCAGAACGTGATCGGCGAGGTGCGGGGCCGGAGCGCAAGAGAGGGGGGCGCGCCGGACGAGGTCATCGTCATCGGCGGCCACCTCGACAGCTGGGACCTCGGCACCGGAGCGATCGACGACGGCGCCGGCGTGGCCATCACCGCCGCCGCCTTGAAGCTGATCGAGGACATGCCACGCCGGCCGCACCGCACCATCCGGGTGGTCTGGTGGGGGTCGGAGGAGGTGAGCCAGCCCGCGCCGTCCCAGGGCCTCGCCGGCGCCCGCTTCTACGCCTCGAGCCGCGCCGACGAGATGGCGAACCACGTGGCCATCAGCGAGAGCGATTTCGGCGCCGGGCCGATCTACAGCCTCGGCCTGCCGCCCGGCGCCGCCGACACCGATTTCCGCCGCGCGGCGCAGGCGGTGCTGACGCCGCTTGGCGTGCTGTTCGATGGCGCGCCGGCTACCGGCGGCGGTCCCGACACGGGTCCGACGGTGGCCGCCGGCGTTCCGGCCTTCCGCCTGAACCAGGACGGGACCGACTATTTCGACACCCACCACACCGCTGACGACACCCTGGACCGGATTGATCCCGAAGCGATGGACCAGAACGTCGCGGCCTGGGCCGCCTTCCTGTGGCTGCTCGCCAATTCGGATGTGGACTTCCGCGAACTGAGATCCGCGGCGGCGAGCCCGCAATGACCGGCGCCGTGCTGCTTGACCGCGGCCGGTTTCACGTCAGAGTGGAGCACTCATCGTGCAAGGGAAGGCTCGAATGACTGATCCGGATCTGACAACGGGACCCCACGCCGGGCCGACCAACGTTCACGTCCACGTTGCGCCGCAGGACACCGGGCTGGCGGTCGCGTCGCTGGTTCTGGGCGTCTTCGCCATCTGCACGGTCTGGATCCCGTTCGTTGGCCTGATCGCGTGGATCCTCGCCCCGCTCGGCCTGATTCTCGGCATCGTCGCCTTGAGACGGCCGGGCGGTTCGGCGCGAGGCGTGGCCATAGCGGGCATTGTCTGCTCGGCCATCGGATTGCTGGGCTGCATCGGCTGGGTCGTGCTGATCGGCGCGGTGGCGTCGGTCGGGGCCGGCTACTGACCTCTCCCGCATCGCCGAAGCGGAGCGGGGCTGCTAGATCACGCCACAGCCCGCGAGCGTGGCGAAACTGGTAGACGCACGGGACTTAAAATCCCGCGACTTCGGTCATGCGGGTTCGACCCCCGCCGCTCGCACCAACACCTCGACCTGCGCGTTGCAGCTGGATGTCCCACCCGCAGCCGAGCCTCTTCGACCTGCCTTCGTCGCTGCCTGAGGGGCTCCGCTACGGCGGGGAGGCGCTGTCCGACACGGAAGCAGCGGCGCTGGTCGAGAGCTTCGCCGGCCTGCCGTTCCAGGCCTTCGAGTTCCACGGGTTCAAGGGCGCCCGGCGGGTGGTTTCGTTCGGCTGGCGCTATGATTTCACCGCCTCGACCCTGGCGGCGGCCGAGCCGTTGCCGGCCTTCCTCGAGCCGTCCCGGTGCGCCGCAGCGGCTTTCGCGGGGCTGGATGCCCGGGCGCTCGAGCACGCCATGGTGACGGAGTATGCGCCCGGCGCCGGCATCGGCTGGCACCGTGACCGGCCCGAGTTCGACAAGGTCGTGGGCCTGTCCTTTGGCGCGCCCGCGACGCTGAGGCTGCGCCGGCGCGAGGGGGACGGCTGGCGGCGAGCGGCCCTGCCGCTGGCGCCCCGGTCGGCGTATCTGCTGGACGGTCCCGCCCGGTGGAACTGGCAGCACAGCATCGCGCCCGGCGAGCGGCTGCGCTATTCGGTCACCTTCCGGAGCCTCCGCTGAGCCTCAGCGCTTCTTGCCCAGTTCGGCGGCGATGTCCTTGACGTTGCGGCCGGCCTTGCGGTGGGCGGCCGTCAGCTGCTCGCGGGTCACGCCCCAGCGCTTCATCCAGTGCTCGACCGCCTGACGTTCGGACAGGTCGAGCCGGTCCTTGTCGATGAAACCGCGCTTGTCCTTCAGGCCCACCATGGTCCGCTCCGTTGCTCGGCATCAGGTACCGCGAAATGGAAGAACGCGCGACCGCCCGGCGTAACTTCATGTTTCGCGCAATAATCCACCCTTAACCCGACACGCTTTCATGGGCACAAGGGGTAAACCCCTCCGACCGTATGGATATTTGATGAAAAGAGCCCGGCGCGCCCGCATCGTCGCGACCCTGGGACCCGCCAGCCGGGCGCCCGGCATGGTCAAGGCCCTGGCCCAGGCCGGGGTCGACGTCTTCCGCCTGAACTTCAGCCACGGTACGCATGAGGATCACGCGGCGGCGCTGAAGGCGGTCCGCGGGGCTGAGCTGGCGCTGAAGCGACCGCTGGGCGTGCTGGCCGACCTGCAGGGGCCGAAGCTGCGGCTGGGCAAGTTCAAGGACGTCGAGATCGACATCAAGCCGGGCCACAGGATGCGGTTCGACCTCGACCCGACCCCCGGCGACGCCACGCGGGTGCAGATGCCGCATCCCGAGATCTTCCGCGCCCTGCGCACCGGCATGCTGCTGCTGCTCGACGACGGCCGGGTGCGGCTGCGGGTCAATGAACGGAGCGACGACTGGGCCGATGTCACGGTCGAGAGCGGGTCAAAACTCTCGGACCGCAAGGGCGTCGCCGTGCCCGAGGCGGTGGTCCCGGTTTCGGCCCTGACCCCCAAGGACCGCGAGGATCTGGCCTTCGCCCTGCGCATCGGCGTCGACTGGGTGGCGCTGAGCTTCGTCCAGAAGGCCGAGGACATGGCCGAGCTGAAGCAGATCGTGAAGGGCCGCGCAGCCTGCCTGGCCAAGATCGAGAAGCCGCAGGCGCTGGCGCAGCTCGATAGCATCCTCGATTACTGCGACGGGGTCATGGTCGCCCGCGGCGACCTGGGCGTCGAGCTCGAACCCGAAGAAGTGCCGGTGGCCCAGAAGATGATCATCCGAGCCGCCCGCCAGCGCGGCGTGCCGGTGATCGTGGCCACCCAGATGCTGGAGAGCATGACCGCCTCGCCGGCTCCGACCCGGGCCGAGGCTTCTGACGTGGCCAACGCGGCCTATGAGGGCGCCGACGCCCTGATGCTGTCGGCCGAGACGGCCTCGGGCGACTATCCGCTGGAATCCGTCGGGGTGATGAGCCGGATCATCGAGCGGGTCGAGGCCGATCCCATGTGGCCCAGTCTGATGGACGCCGAACACGCCGGCATGGACGATATCGACGCCGACGCCCTTGTGGCCGCGGCGCGCAAGGCGGCCGAGGCGCAGTCGACGGCCTGTATCGTGGTGTTCACCACCCTGGGCGGGACGGCGCGGCGGATGGCGCGCGAGCGGCCGCTGCAGCCTATCCTGACCCTGACGCCCAACCCCGACACAGCCAGACGACTGGCCCTCGTCTGGGGTCTGGAGACGCGGCTGGGCAAGGAGCCTGCGTCGCTCGAGGACGTGACGGAGGACGCCGTGAACAGCGCGGTCGAATACGACATGGCCCAGCCAGGCCAGCGGATCCTGATCCTGGCGGGAACGCCCTTCGGCGCGCCGGGGGCTGCGAATCTGTTGCGACTGGCCCATGCTCCGACCAAGGGCGGCAAGAAGCGCGCCTGATCCCTGACGGTCGGCATGATCAAATACATCGGCTCGAAGCGCGCCTTGCTGACGCAGATTGCGACCGCGGTCCGGACGGGCCTGCCCGACGGCGGGACCGTGTGCGACCTGTTCTCGGGCAGCGCCCGGGTCGGCCACGCCCTGAAGAGCGAGGGATTCCGGGTCTGGTCGAACGACCACAACGCCTACGCCCATGCCCTGGCCACCGCCTACGTTCAGGCTGATCGGGAGCGCTGGCTGGCGAAGGCCGAGGCCGTGCTGGCTGAACTGCGCGCCGTGACGCCCGAGGCCGGCTGGTTCACCCGGACCTTCTGCGAGGACGCCCGCTATTTCACACCGCAGAACGGCGCCCTTATCGACGCCATGCGCGACCGCATCTCGGCCCTGGCGCTGGAGCCGGAGCTGGAAGCCATCGCCCTGGTCAGCCTGATGGAGGCGGCCGACCGCGTCGATTCCACGGCGGGCCTGCAGATGGCCTATATGAAGCAATGGGCGGCGCGGGCGCTGAAGCCTCTGGAATTGCGGATGCCCGGCATCCTGCCCGGTGTCCCTGTGGGACCGTGCCGGGCGACGCGCCGCGACGCCGTCGAACTGGCCCCTGAGGTCGAGGCCGATCTGGTCTATCTGGATCCGCCGTACAACCAGCATTCCTATCTGGGCAACTACCACTGCTGGGAGAGTCTGGTGCTGTGGGACCGGCCCGAGACCTACGGGATCGCCAACAAACGGATCGACGTCCGGACCCGCAAGAGCGCCTTCAACAGCAAGCCCGGGATCGCCCCGGCGCTGCAGGCGGTGATCGAGGGGCTGAAGGCGCCCAACCTGATCGTCTCCTTCAACGACGAGGGCTATCTGGGACGCGACCAGCTGGTCGGCATGCTGTCGGGACGGGGCGAGGTGCAGGTGATCGAGATCGCCCGCCCGCGCTACGTCGGCGCGCGCATCGGCATCCACAACCCCAAGGGCGAGAAGGTCGGGGCCGTCGGACGGCTGCGAAACGTCGAATACCTGTTCGTCGTCAGCGAGCGGCCGGTGAGCCTGGCGGACGCCGCCTAGCCGTTGGAACGACCCTCCGACAATGTCGTTTAGCCGACATGGAGATGTCCCCCCTCACCCCCACCCGACGTCTTGAAGGCGCCCGCGCCTACAACCGCTCGGCCGACGCTTTTGAAACGATCGCCTGGCGTCCGCCGACAGCGGCGCGCTTTGACGCGCACGTGGCCAACGACCAGCCGCACGAGCCCACGATCAGGCAACTCGCCGATGAACTGCCGGGATGGGTGGTGATCGCCGTCGGCGGCATGGCGGCCGCGATCATGGGGATGCTTCTGGGCGGGGCCCTCGCCGTCTAGGCTAGGCCTCCAGCAGCGCCCTGATAGGAGCCCAGCCGCGCCGGTGCGCGGGGCAGGGGCCCAGCGTCCGGAGCGCCTCCTGATGCAGCGGCGCGTTGTATCCCTTGTGGGACGCGAAGCCGTAGCCGGGATATTCGGCGTCCATGGCGATCATCAGCCGGTCCCGCGCCGTCTTGGCCAGGATCGAGGCCGCCGCGATCGACAACGACAGGCCGTCGCCGCCCACCACCGTCTGAACGTCGCACGGCAGTTTGAAGCGATAATTGCCGTCCACCAGCGCCGCGACGGGCTGGACCGCCATCGCCTCGATGGCCCGGCACATGGCTAGGCCAGTGGCTTGCAGGATGTTCAGTTCGGCGATCTCCTCGACCGAGGCGAAGCCGACGCCCCAGGCGAGGGCGCGCGCCTTGATCTCGATTTCCAGCGCCTCGCGACGGCCCGGGGTCAGAGCCTTGGAGTCGTCGATGCCCTCGGGCGGGTCGTCATGGTGAAGGATCACCGCGCCCGCCGAGACAGGTCCGGCCCATGGCCCGCGGCCCGCTTCGTCGACGCCGCAAACAAGACCGCCGCAGGACTGGATCAACACTCGCTCCAGCGCCAGCGTGGGAAAGCCACGCGCCGCCTTGGGGGGCGTCTTCGCCACCGGTTTCGCCCTGGCGGATGTCTTCGACACGGTCTTCACCGGGCCGCCATCGCACGAACCTGCCGGTGACGGAAGCACTCGACGCCGTGATCGTTGACCATGCCCACAGCCTGCATGAAGGCGTACACAATCACCGGGCCGCAGAAGGTAAAGCCACGCTTCTTCAGCGCCTTGGCCATAGCTTCGGATTCAGGTGTCGCGACGGGCCGCGCGCCGCCGTCCCGCCAGTCGTTCTGGATCGGAGCGCCGCCGACGAACGACCAGAGCCATTCCGAAAAGTCCTCGCCGCTGTCCCGCATCTCCAGCCAGATGCGGGCCCCCTTGATCGCGCTGTTGATCTTGGCGCGGGAGCGGATGATGCGGGCGTCGCCCAGCAGGCGCTCAATGTCCGCCTCGCCGTAGCGGGCGATCGTCTCCGGATCGAACCCCTCGAAGGCGTCGCGCATCCCCTCGCGCTTGCGCAGGATGGTGATCCAGGCCAGCCCGGCCTGAAAGCCGTCCAGCACCAGCTTCTCCCACAGGGCGCGGGCGTCGTACTCGGGCACGCCCCATTCCTCGTCGTGATAGGCGACGTAGAGGGGGTCGGTCCCGCACCAGGCGCAGCGATGGAGTGAGTCGGCCATGGCGGCAGGATAGCGGATCAGCCACGAAAAAGGGCCGCACCGGAGAGGCGCGGCCCTGTTCGTCAGCCGGTCCGGATCATCAGCCGGCGGAGTAGCGGTACTCGGTGATCTGGCAGACGTTGATGCGGTAGCGTTCCAGTTCGTCGCCGTCGGCGAAGCGAGCCTTGAAATCGTAGATGCAGGCGCCCGATCCGTCGTCGATGTTGATCACGACGGAGGCGCCGTTGCGAAGCACGTCCTGGCCGAGGATGTCTTCCTGCCAGTCATCCTCGCCCGAGTTCGAGGCGTAGAAATGGGTCATGGTGACGCCGGTGGCGTTGATGATGCGAACGCGGCGGTCCTGGCCGTCGTTCGACTGGAAGCCCATCGTCCCGAAGGCGACAGCGGAAACGGCGGCCGCCAGTACGGCGCGGCGTGCGAAAGCCTTGAACATGTAACTGATCCCCGAACGGTGCGCCCCCTGCGCCCTTCCACGTATCATCGATGGGTGAACTGTGTCGATAAGGTGGCTGACTATTTATTCGGCGCGCGATAGGGGCGGAGCGTCCGGCTCAGCCGACCTCAGCGAAGGCTCGCACCGGGAAGGTCCCGAACGCCTTGACCTTTGGCGGGGCGGCGGTGAAGCGGAAGCCGGTGTCGGGCAGCAGCTCCAGTCCGCGCATGTGTTCGCAGATCGGGATGCCCGCGCCGAGCAGCGAGGTGTGGACCGGGCGCCTCCGGGTGCGGGTGTCGTCGATATTGTGGGAGTCGATTCCGACCAGGGCCGCGCCCGCCACGACCAGCCGGGCCGCTGCAGCCTCGGTCAGGAAGGGATGGCCCTCGAAATAGGCATCCGTCCGCCAATGCCGGGCCCAGCCCGTGTGGACCAGCACGGCCTTGCCGCGCAGATCGAGGCCGGCGAAACGGTCGGAATCGATCGACTGGATGTCGGGCGCGCGGACGACGAGCCCCGGCAGCGCGGCGACGCGATCGAGGCCGACGTCGTTCAGGTCCTCGCCGTCGGCGTAGCGGTGGAAGGGGGTGTCCAGATAGGTGCCGGTGTTGCCGACCATGTCGATGCGGCCGATCTGGAATTCGGTCCCGGGGTCGTAGTTGGCGCGGGAGGCCTCGCGGCTCAGGTGATCGCAGACGAGCGGGGCGGGCAGACCCCTGTAGGTGATCATGCCGTCCTCGATGGTATGGCTGAGATCGATCAGCGGCATGGACGAGGCTCCTTCACCGGCAGCGGACGCCGGTCGCCCCGCCGCCTCGCCCACAACGCGCCGACAGACTGGACATTTCAAGGCCAAGGCTGAACAACGGGTCCTCACCTGGAGGAGACACCCATGCGTATCGCCCTGTTCATCGCTGCGACGGCCGCCCTGGCCCTGGCCGCCTGCTCGCCGCAGACCGAAGACAACGCCGCCGCCACCGCTGATGCGGCCGGCGACACCGTGGCATCGGCCGCGGACGACACCGCCGCCAACGCCGACGCCGCGGCCGACAACGCCGCCGCCGCCACCAATCAGGCGGCTGAAAACGTCGACGCCGCCATCCAGACCCCGGCCGAGACGCCCGCCCAGTAATCGACGGGCCACGTCGATCAGAGACGCGCCCGGGGTCCGCTCCGGGCGCGTTTTGACTCTAGAGGTCCATCCAGCCGGGCCGCCGCACCGTGACCGGCCGCCCGTCCGCCGTCAGCGCGCCGTCGAGCCGGTCCAGCCGGAGCAGGGCCATGGCGGCGCCGCCCTGACCGCTGAGGACCTCACCCGCGCGCAGATCTCCGTTCAGCACCTCGGCGCCAAAGGGCGGGGGCGGGCCGTCGAAGGCGAGCGGCAGCATGCGGTTCTTGATGGCCCCGCGCCGCTTCATGCGCGAGGTGGTCTCCTGGCCGACGAAACAGCCTTTCTGGAAGTCGATGCCGTTGAGCAGGTCGAAATTGGCCTCGATCGGATAGGTCCTGTCGGAGAGGGCGTCGGCCGCCGGGTCGGGCACGCCGACCGAGAGCCGACAGGCCTGCCAGTCGTCTTCGGCGGCATCGGCCGTGACCGCCGCGCCAAGGCTCCGCCCCCCCAGGCCCCGCGTGCGCGGATCGCCGACAAAGCCGTCCGGCAGGTCGCCGCCCCAGGCCGCGAACACCGGCCGGTCATCCGGCTCGATCGCGACCTGCGCCCTCAGTTTGTACATCGACAGGCGCTGCATCAGGGCGTCCCGGCGGTCGGCGGCGACGTCCAGCAGGACGGCGTCGGCCTCGCCCCACAGGAACAGGTCGAACAGCAGGCGGCCGGGCGGCGACAGCAGGGCGCCGAAACGGAGTTCGCCGGGCGCGAGGGTCTCCATGTCCTGGGTCAGCAGATTGTGCAGGAAGGGGCGGGCGTCCGGGCCCGAAACCCGGATCAGGGCGCGGCTGTCGAGGCGGGCGATGCGGGAGGTCATGGGGTCCAGATAGGGCGCCTCGCGCCTGTGGACCATGGCCGCTTGTCGTCTGCTGCCGCGAGAGAATCCGTATACGGTCCAGTTCATGGCCGGACGGTTCCCCATCCTCTACATCGCCGAGGCGGACGCGAGCGACGCGATCCTGTCGTCGGGGGTGCTCGCCTATATGGTCGAGGCCATGCCCCAGGCGAGCTTCACGGTGGTCGGCTCGCCGAAGAGCGCGCCCCTGTTCGCCGACACCCCGCGTCTCGACCGGCTGATCGTGCTGGAGCGGGACAGCCGGCTGGACTGGCTGGGCCTGTGGAACAAGGTGCGCGAGACGAAATGGGGGCTGGTCGTCGACATGCGCGGCACCACCCTGTCGGGCAAGCTGAAGCGGCAGAAGCGGGCGGTGCGCGGGGCCTGGGAGGCGGGAGTTCACGCGGTCGAGCAGGCGGCGCGGGTGCTGCAGCTGGAAGAGGTCCCGGCCCCGAAGCTGTTCGTCTCGGAAGCCACGCAGGCGAAGGCCGACGCTCTGATCCCGGCGGAGGAGGTTCCGTTGCTGGCCATCGGCCCGGGCGCCGACTGGATGGGCAAGGTCTGGCCGTCGGAGCGCTACGCCAAGATCGCCGTGGCCCTGGTCGGCGAGGGCGGCCCGCTGGAGGGCGGACGGGTGATCGTGGTCGGCGACGAAAACGCCCGCGACACCGCCCACGTCATCCGGCTGTCGCTGCCGCGCAACCGTGTGACCGAACTGCAAGGCCGGTTGGGCCGGCTGGAGACGGTGGCGGCCGTCAGCCGGGCGGCGCTCTATGTCGGAGCCGATACGATCTGGACCGATCTGGCCGTGGCTTCGGGCACACCGGTCGTCGCGGCCTTCGGGCCGTCGGACGAGGCTGAGCATGGGCCGTGGGGCGGGATTGCGGTGCGGGGGCCGCGATCGGTCGACGAGTATCGCAAGATCGATCCGAACCTGAACCAGGCGATCCAGCACATGAACGACCTGCCCGCCGACCGGGTGCTGAAGGCGGCGTTGACGCTGCTGGCCGGACGGGGCTAATTCCCGACGCCCGTCATCCCCGGGCTTGACCCGAGGATCGGACGCGGTGGCGAGCTGTGCGCCGGTTGAGGGCCCCAAGACGGCGACCCACCCCTTTCGACCGCGCACCCGGATAATCTGATCCTCGGGTCACGCCCGAGGATGACGACCGGCAGGCGCGTGGTATTAGGCTGGGCATGACCCAGACATACGACCTGATCGTCCGCGGCGGCGAGGTGGCCAACCATGCCGGACGGGGGCTGGCCGACGTCGGCGTGACCGACGGCCGGATCGTCTTCGTCGGCGACCTGTCGCAGGCGTCGTCGGGCGAGACGGTCGATGCGACCGGTCTGACCGTCCTGCCGGGCGTCATCGACACCCAGGTGCATTTCCGCGAGCCGGGGCTGGAGTGGAAGGAAGACCTCGAGAGCGGCAGCCGCGCGGCGGCGCTGGGCGGGGTGACCTCGGTGTTCGAAATGCCGAACACGGAGCCGAATACGACCGATCCGGACACCCTCGCCGACAAACTGGATCGGGCGCGGGACCGGATGTGGACAGACCACGCCTTCTACATCGGCGGGACGCACGGGAATGCGAAATACCTGGGCGAGCTGGAGCGGCTGCCGGGGTGCTGCGGGGTCAAGGTGTTCATGGGGGCCTCGACCGGAACCCTGCTGGTCGCCGATGACGACGGGGTGCGCGAGGTGCTGCGGCATGTGAAGCGGCGGGCGACCTTCCACTCCGAGGATGAATACCGGCTGGTCGAGCGGCGGCCGCTGGCGCGGACGGGCGACTGGACCAGCCATCCCGAGGTGCGCGACGCCGAGAGCGCCATCCGTTCGACGCGGCGTCTGGTGGCGCTGGCGCGCGAGGTCGGGGCGCGGATCCATGTGCTGCACGTCTCAACGGCGGAGGAAGTGCGCTTCCTGGCCGAGCACAAGGACGTGGCCACCGCCGAGGTGACGCCGCAGCATCTGACGCTGGACGGGGACGAGGCCTATGCGCGGCTCAAGGGCTACGCCCAGATGAATCCGCCGATCCGTAATGCGGCCCATATCGCCGGGCTGTGGACCGGGATCGAGCAGGGGGTGTTCGACGTGCTGGGTTCGGACCATGCGCCGCACACGATCGAGGAGAAGGCGAAGCCGTATCCCGCCTCGCCGTCGGGGATGCCGGGGGTGCAGACGCTGGTGCCGGTTATGCTGACGCACGTGGCGAACGGGCGGCTGAGCCTCGACCGGTTCATCGACCTGACCTCGCACGGCGCCAACCGGATCTTTGGTATCGCCGGCAAGGGGCGGATGGCCGAAGGCTACGACGCCGACCTGACGCTGGTCGACCTGAGGGCGACACACGTCCTGAGCCACGCCGACATGGCCAGCCGCTGCGGCTGGACCCCGTTCGACGGGTTCGAGGCGACGGGCAAGGCCATGGCGACGATCGTGAGGGGCCGGGTGGTCATGAAGGACGGCGAGCTGATCGGCTCGGCGCACGGGCGGCCGGTGAGGTTTCAGGAGACGCTTCAGGAATGAGCCAGCGGGTTCTGGTGATCGAGGACGACGCCCTGCTGCGCGAGGCGGTGGATCTGATCCTGACCCAAGCCGGCTATCGTGTGTTCACCGCCGGTACGGGCCGCGAAGCCCTGATCCGGATCGGCGAGATCGCGCCGCACCTCGTGCTGCTGGACATCAACATGCCAGGCATCAGCGGGATCGAGACGCTTGGGCGGTTACGCAAGGGCGGCCACCGGATGCCGGTCCTGATGATGACGACCGACAATCGCCCCGACACCTTCCGCGACGTCCTCGCGCTTGGCGGAGACGGTTATGTGCTCAAGCCGTTCGAGCCTCGCGATCTGGTCGTTCGCGTTCGCAAGGCGCTGGAGGATCGGAAAGCGTCCGGCTAGGTCAGGCCGTGCGGGCCTTGGACCGCTGTGACAGGCAAAAGCCTATGGTCACCGCCATGCCGACGATGATGGCGCCGCATCCGCCGATCAGCGCCACCTGGAACGGGGCGAACGCCCAGAGGGCGGCGTAGACCAGTCCGCTCAGGGCGAGAGACCATCCGGCGATGCGGTTGACCTGGCGGGCGCGCCCGCCGGGGGCGAGGGATTTGGGCAGTCGATTGCCGTACCAGGCGATCATCAGCCCGGTCGCGCCCAGGACGATCCGGGTGGTCATGTCGCCGTCGATATAGCCCTGCTGTTCGGCGAAGGTCGCGGCGAGGGCTAGGCCGATGATGGCGCCGGCCCAGAGCAGGCTGCCCGTGATTTCCTTGTTCATTTTGCAGTCTCCGTGGCGGGCTCCGGCGCCTCAGCGCCGATGCCGAATGATTGGACGAATCCCAGCAGCGCTTCCTCAAGCACCGAGAGTTTCAGGTGGTAGATGACGGACTTTCCGGACTTTTCGGCGTGGACCAAGTCGGCCTCCTTCAGGACCGCAAAATGGGCGGACATGGTGGGTTTGGAGACCTCGAACTGATCGCTCAGTTCGCCCGCGCTCATCGGCCCGGACTGCAGCAGTTGCAGGACGCGCCGGCGGGTGGGGTCGGACAGGGCTTTGAAGATCAGGCTCATGGTGAGACGTTTAGCTAATCGTCGAAATGAGTCAAGCGGCTTTCGCGCGTGGCTTGCCGGGCGACCGCCGCGACGATATACGCCGCATACGAAACGTATATGCAGGAGCAGCCCGTGGGGATCGTCAATATCGAGGATGAGCTGCACGAGCAGCTGCGCCGGGCCAGCCGGGCGTCGTGCCGGTCGATCAATGGCCAGGCGGCCTTCTGGATCCGGCTGGGCATGTTGTGCGAGCTCAACCCGGGGCTGAGCTTTCAGGACCTGATGGCGCGCGAGCTCAAGGCGGCGGGGGTCGGGGCGGCGGCGCCGACGGCCGCGGCGGCATGATCAAGACGCCGGCCGAGATCGCGCTGATGGCGGAGGCGGGCCGGCTGCTGGCCTCGGTCTTCGAGCATCTGGACGAACAGCCGCTGGTCGGGATGAGCACCCTCGAGATCAATGACCGGGCCGAGGCCTTCATCGTCGATGAGCTGGGCGCGCGGCCGGCCAGCAAGGGGCAGTACGGCTATGGCTTCGTGCTGAACAGTTCGCGGAACGAGGTGGTCTGCCACGGCGTACCCTCGGCGGACGAGGTGCTGGCGGACGGGGACATCGTCAACCTGGACATCACCCTGGAGAAGCACGGCTTCATCGCGGATTCGAGCAAGACCTGGCTGATCGGCGAGGTGGCGGCGCCCGCGCGCCGGCTGGTGCGGACGACGCGGGAGGCGCTGTGGAAGGGCATCGCCGCCGTGCGCCCGGGCGCGCGACTGGGCGACATCGGCTTCGCCATCGAGCAGCACGCGAAAAAAGCCGGCTATTCAGTGGTGCGGGAGTATTGCGGCCACGGCATCGGGCGCGAGATGCACGAGGCGCCGCAGGTGCTGCACTACGGCAAGCGCGGGACGGGGCTGATGCTGAAGGAGGGGATGGTCTTCACCATCGAGCCGATGATCAACCAGGGCCGACGGGAGGTGCTGGAGGGGGAGGACGGCTGGACGGTGGTCACGGCCGACGGGAAGTTGTCGGCGCAGTTCGAGCATACGGTGGCGGTGACGCGGGACGGGGCAAGGGTGCTGACGCTGCGGGCGGAGGAGGGGCGGGGGTGACTAACGCGCCACCGTCACGCCGATCAGGACAAGGGCCAGGAGGATGACCAGGCCGATCACGACGAGGATGGCGATGATCCCCCCGGCCCGGGACCCCCGGGCGTGCGCATGGGTCTGCGCCTCCCGGTCGAGATAGAAGCGGTCGTCGCCGGCGGGGACGAGGATGCGGTCCTTGACCAGCCGCTTCACCGGCGCGCGCGGCGCTTTGGGCGGGAGGGGAATGGCGCGGGCCGCGTCGGTGGCGTCCGCCGTCTCGAAATGCTGCACGAGTTTGCGGATCGCCGCCCGGTTCATGACCACCATGGTGGCCGCCGTTGTCGCGCCTGTGCTCATCCGCGCCTTCCCTCCCGCACGTGGTGGACGCATTCCGACCGGGCGCGTGCTGTTGTCAACGCGCGTTGCCGGGTTCGGCTTCGCGCGTCCGGACATTCCGCGCCCTCAGATCGAGAAACTCACCCCGCACCCGCAGCTGCTCGCCGCGTTCGGATTGCGCACCACGAACTGCGCGCCCGCCAGATCGTCGACGAAGGCGATCTCGGAGCCCTTCAGGAACGGCAGGGACACCGGGTCGACGAGGGCCGCCTGGCCGGCGGCCTCGATGCGGAGGTCGTCGGGCTCGGCGGTCTCGACCAGTTCAAACCGGTACTGGAAGCCGGAACAGCCGCCGCCGTCGACGGCGACGCGGAGCAGGACGGGACGGCCCTCGGTCGCGGCCAAGGCGGCGAGGCGTTTCGCGGCGCTGTCGGACAGGGACAGGCCGTGGCCCCCGCCGGCCGGCGAGATCTGGAACAGGGGGGCGGATTGGACGGTGCTCACGGGGGTCTATATGAGGCGCGGACGGGCGATCGCAAAGGCCCGGCCACAGAATGAGCCGCCGTGTTGATCCCAGAGCGCGCCCCCTACGCCGAATATCCCGAACACAGCCGCGGCCGGCTGACGCCCGAGCCGATCAGCCGGACACGCAACGCCTATGCGCGCGACCGCGACCGGATCATCCATGCGACGGCCTTCCGACGTTTGAAGGAGAAGACCCAGGTCTTCGTGGCGCATGAGGGGGATCACTACCGCACCCGCCTGACCCATTCGCTGGAGGTGGCGCAGATCGCGCGGTCGCTGGCGCATGCGCTGCGGCTGGACACCGACCTGGCCGAGACGGTGGCGCTGGCGCACGACCTGGGCCATCCGCCGTTCGGCCACGCGGGTGAGGACGAGCTGCAGGCGCAGATGCAGCCGTGGGGCGGGTTCGACCACAACGTCCAGACCTTCCGGGTCGTGACAAAGCTGGAGGAACGCTATCCGGCGTTCGACGGGCTGAACCTGAGCTGGGAGACCGTCGAGGGCGTGGTCAAGCATAACGGGCCTGTCTCGCACCGGCTGGACGAGCCGGCGTGGAAGGCCATTGCCGACTATGCGCCCGGATGGGACCTGAGGCTGGGGACCTTCGCCTCGCTGGAGGCGCAGGCGGCGGCGATCGCCGACGACATCGCCTACAACAACCACGACGTTGACGACGGTGTGCAGGCGGGGCTGTTCACCCTGGACGACCTCGCCGATGTGCCGCTGATCGGGCCGGTGCTGCACGGGGTGCGCCGGGACTGGCCCGACATCGACGACCGGATGATCCGCATCGAGGCGGTGCGGCGCATGATCGGGGCCATGGTCGAGGATGTGCTCGCCGAGACGGAGGCGCGGATCGCGGCGGCGGATGTGCGGTCGACCGAGGCGGTGCGGACCGCCGACCGGATGCTGGTCGCCTTCTCGCCCGGCATGCTGGCCGACCTTGGCGTGCTGCGGAAATTCCTCTTCGAGCGGATGTATCGCCACTATCGCGTCAACCGGACGCGCAGCCAGGCGCGTCGCATCCTCGCCGAGATGTTCCAGCTGTTCATGGCCGATCCGGGCACCCTGCCGCCGGAGTGGTCGGGCCGGGCGGACGTGGCGGACGAGGCGAAACGGGCCCGGGCGGTGTGCGACTATATCGCCGGCATGACCGACCGCTATGCGATCGAGGAGCACCGGAAGCTGTTCAGCCTGGATCTGGCGCTGGACCTTTAGCTTGTCATCCCCGACGGAGCGAAGCGGAGATCGGGGACGGGGCTGGCAATAAGCTCATTGCTTCCGGACAGCCCGCAGGGCTGAGCCGGAAGGATGGCTGCCTTGGAACGGCTCTTCGATACGGCCACCACCGGCGTGACCTCGACCTGTCTCCCGGCTCAGCCCAAGCGGGCTGTCCGGGAGTCCGGAAAAGGGTGGCCTAAACCGTCCCCGATCTCCGCTTCGCTCCGTCGGGGATGACAAGGCGGTGGAGAACGTTCTCCCGGCCTGAAAAAGGACTCGGACCGGGATAGAGTGTCTGTTCCGCGTCTCGATTCGCGCGGATCATGAGGCGCGTCATGTCCAACGAAGATCCCTATCGTCCGAACCAGGGCCGCGACCGGGGCGCCTATACGCCGCCGACCGACGACGACCTGCCGTTCAACCGCGGCGGCTATGACCCGCGCAGGGGCGGCGGCGGGGGCGGGGGCAAGGCGCCGCCGATGACCCTGATCATCTCGGGCGTGGTCCTGCTGCTGCTGATCATCGCGGTGGTGGTCTATTATCGCGCCGGTCCGCGCTCCTCGAGCGATGCGCCGCCCGCCGTCGGCACGCCGATCGTGGAGATGAAGGCCGACGCGCCGATCGACGCCCAGCCGGTCGATCCGGAAGCCGGGATCGACGTCTATGACGCGGCCGAGGCCCCGACCGCCGCCCCGACCTTCACCCCCCCGCCGGAAGCAGTTCAGCCGCGTCCCGCGCCGGCCGCGGGCGGAACGACGACCCCGGTCGCGCCGCGGCCGACGCCGGCGACTCCGCCGCCCGCGAAGACCGAGCCGCGCCCGCCCGCCACGGTCGGCGGTTCGTCAGGGGTTCAGATCGGGGCCTTCTCGACGCCCGGCCTCGCGGACCGCGAGTTCGCCGCCGTCGTCGGCCGCTATCCGCAGTTCACCGCCGGCGCGGACAAGCGGGTGCAGGAGGTGACGGCCTCCAACGGCTCCACCGTCTATCGCACCACCGTCACCGGTCTGAGCTCCGACCAGGCGGCCGGCCTGTGCAACGCCATCAAGGCCGCCGGCGGCGACTGTTTCGTGCGCTGATCGATCGGTGTCCTCGGCGGCGATCTACGGCTGTAGCGGCCATCGGCTGACGGAGGCGGAGCGCAGCTTCTTCGCCGACGTTCGGCCGTGGGGTTTCATCCTGTTCCGCCGGAACATCGACAGTCCCGAGCAGGTGCGGGCCCTGACTGACGAACTGCGCGACTGCATCGACGACCGCCACGCCCCTGTCCTGATCGACCAGGAGGGCGGGCGGGTGCAGCGGATGGGGCCGCCGCACTGGCCGAAATATCCGCCGGGCGAGGCTTACCTGAAGGCCACGGGCGATCCGCTGGCGGCGCGCGAGCTGGTCCGACTGGGCGCGCGGCTGATGGCGCATGACCTGAAGTCGGTGGGGATCAATGTCGATTGCCTGCCGGTGCTCGACGTCCCGGTGCCGGGGGCCCACGACATCATCGGCGACCGGGCCTATGGCCAGGACCCGGCGACGGTGACCCTGCTGGGGCGGGCGGCGGCGGAGGGGCTGCTGGCCGGCGGGGTGCTGCCGGTCATCAAACACATGCCGGGGCATGGCCGCGCCTTCGCCGACAGCCACCACGACCTGCCGGTGGTGCATGCCGATCTGGCGACGATGGACGGCTGGGATTTCGCCCCCTTCAAGGCGCTGTCGGACATGCCGCTGGCGATGACCGCCCATGTGGTGTTCGACGCCATTGATCCGAAGAGGCCGGCGACGACTTCCAGGAAGGCCATGACGCTGATGCGGGAGCATCTTGGCTTCGGCGGCCTGATCATGACCGACGACCTGTCGATGAAGGCGCTGTCCGGTTCCCTGCAAGAGCGGGCCGAGGCGGCGCTGAAAGCGGGCTGCGACGTCGTCCTGCACTGCAACGGCGATCTCGGGGAGATGCGCGAGGTCGCGGAGGGCGTCGGCAAGCTGAAGGGCCGCGCGGGTGAGCGGGCCGCGGCGGCGCTGGCGCGGATCGTCAGCGCGCCGGAGCCGCTGGATCCGTTCGAGGCCCGTCTGCGATTCGACGCCCTGTTGGGCGGCAAGCTCGACGCGGCGCGGGGCCCCGACGTGGGGGAGGCCCAGGCATGACCGACGCCTTCCAGCCCAATCTGGACTTCACCGCCGCCGAACAGGTGGACGAGCGTGAGGCGTTCGTGGTCGATCTGGAGGGGTATGAAGGGCCGCTGCACGTCCTGCTGGCGCTGGCGCGGACGCAGAAGGTCGACCTTCTGAAGCTGTCGATCACCCGGCTGGCGGAACAGTATCTGGCCTTTGTGCACGAGGCGCGGCGGCGGAATTTCTCGCTGGCGGCCGACTATCTGGTGATGGCGTCCTGGCTGGCCTATCTGAAGTCGCGCCTGCTGCTGCCACGCACCGAAAAGGGCAAGGGTGACGAGGTCCCGGCGGAGGAGATGGCCGCGGCCCTGGCCTTCCGGTTGCAGAAGCTGGAGGCCATGCGCAAGGCGGTGGAAGCCCTGACCGCCCGGCCCCGCCTGAAGCGGGACGTGTTCAGCCGCGGCGATCCGCAGGCGACGGTGATCGTGCCGTCAGACCGCATCGACGCCAGCCTGTACGAGCTGATGGCTGCCTACGTCACCCAGCGCCGCCGCGAGGAGCAGCGCCACTACAATCCCGGCCAGCGGGTCGAGGCCTTTGCGCTGGAGGCGGCGCGCGACTGGCTTCGCGACGTGCTGCCGCGGCTGGAGCAGTGGACTCGCCTTGAACAGGTGGCCCCGGCGCGGCAGGGGGAGGACGGCCCGACCCAGGCCAGCTTTACCGCCTCCACCCTGTCGGCCAGTCTGGAGCTGGTGAAGGAGGGGGCGATGGATGTGAAACAGGCTGAGGCCTTCGCCGATCTGTATCTGAAGCGGCGCGGACGGGGTCAGGTGCTGGAGCTTGTGCCGTGAGCCGGTTCAGCGCTCTTTCCTTACCGTCATCCTCGGGCTTGACCCGAGGATCAGAGGCGGCTCCGGGCTGCGCCTACGGGATGGCCCCGAGACGGGGACGAGATCTTCCGCACCGCGCGCCCGATGGTCTGATCCTCGGGTCAAGCCCGAGGATGACGGTGGGAAGGGTGAGGGTCTCGGAATGATCCAGTTCGCACCCGACCACGGAGAGATCGAACGCCGCGTCGAGGCGCTGCTGTTCGCGGCGGCGGGGCCGCTTTCGGCGGCGGAGATCGCGCGCCGTCTGCCCGAGGGCGCCGACGTAGGGGGGACCATCTCGGCCCTGCGCGAGCGGTACCACGGGCGGGGGGTGGAGCTGGAATGCGTCGCCGACCGCTGGCAGTTCCGCACGGCGCCGGACCTGTCCTTCCTGATGACCGAGGAGCGGGAGGAGCCGCGGCGGCTGTCGAAGGCGGCGCTCGAGACGCTCGCCATCATCGCCTATCACCAGCCCTGCACCCGGGCCGAGATCGAGAGCGTGCGCGGCGTCTCCCTGTCCCGGGGGACGCTGGATCTGCTGCTGGAGATGGGGTTCGTTCGGCTGAAAGGCCGACGCCGTACGCCCGGCCGGCCGGTGACCTACGCCACCGCCGATCGTTTCCTGGAGCATTTCGGCCTGTCCAATCTGTACGATCTGCCCGGCGTTCAGGAAATGAAGGCGGCGGGGCTGCTGGACCTGTCGATCCCGGTCGGGTTCGAAGTGCCGGACCCGTCGCGGGCCGGCGACGACGACGAGACGCCGCTGCTGCCCGGCGACGAGGACACGCCGGAGTTCGCTCAGGATTTCGTGGCGGAGGATTGAGGGGGCGGGTGCGGGTAGTGAGCCTGGAGCCCTGGCGGTCAGCGCAGGCTAGTGGCTAGTGGCTAGTGGTTAGTTACTGACACTGCCGCCGCCAGCGCCTGAGTCCCCACGGCCAGAGAACTCGCACCCACTGGCCACTAGCCACCAGCCACTAGCCACTAGCCACTAGCCACTAACCACTCCCAATCCCTCCGAACCCTCGCTATGACGCCTGAATGATCGCTCGCCTTCGCCCCGTTCCGTTCGACCTCGGCCCCGTCCATTTCGTGGGCATAGGCGGGATCGGCATGAGCGGGATCGCCGAGATCATGCTCAAGATCGGCTATTCGGTGCAGGGCTCGGACGCGAAGGCGTCGGCCAATACCGAACGGCTGGAGACGCTGGGCGCGCGGATCTTCATCGGCCATGACGCGGCGCATATCGGCGACGGCGTCTCGGCGGTGGTCTATTCGACCGCGGTCAAGGCGACCAATCCCGAGATGGTCGTCGCCCGCGAGCGCCGCATTCCGCTGGTCCGACGGGCCGAGATGCTGGCCGAGCTGATGCGGCTGCAGTTCTCGATCGCGGTGGGCGGGACGCACGGCAAGACGACGACGACCTCGATGGTGGCGGCGATTCTGGACGCCGGCGGGCTGGACCCGACGGTGGTCAACGGCGGCATCATCAACGCCTACGGCACCAACGCCAAGGTCGGCGACGGCGACTGGATCGTGGTCGAGGCCGACGAGAGCGATGGCAGCTTCCTGCGCCTGAAGTCGACGGTGGCCATTGTCACCAACATCGACCCCGAGCACCTCGATCACTACGGCGACTTCGACGGGGTGCGGAAGGCGTTCGTGGACTTCGTCGAGAACATTCCCTTCTACGGCTTCGCCGCCGTCTGCCTCGACCACCCCGAGGTTCAGCGGCTTGTGGCCTCGATCGATAACCGGCGGCTGGTGACCTATGGCGTCAACCCCCAGGCCATGGTCCGGGCCGACAATGTCGAGATGAACCCGGACGGCTGCCGCTTCGATGTGGTGATCCAGGGCCGCGGCATGGCGGCGATGGACGAGCCGACGCGGATCACCGGCCTGCACCTGCCCATGGCGGGCTGGCACAATGTATCGAACGCCCTGGCGGCCATCGCCGTGGCGCGGGAGCTGGACGTGTCGGATGAGTCCATCCGGGCCGGGCTGGCCGGGTTCGGCGGGGTGCGGCGGCGCTTCACCACCACGGGCGTGGTCGGCGGGGTGCGGATCGTCGACGATTACGGCCATCACCCGGTCGAGATCGCGGCGGTGCTGAAGGCCGCCCGTCAGGTGGCGGAGGGGCGGGTCATCGCCGTGGTCCAGCCGCACCGGTTCACCCGACTGGAATCGCTGATGGAGGAGTTCTCGACCTGTTTCTCGGACGCCGACGCGGTTTTCGTGGCCGATGTCTATGCGGCGGGGGAGACGCCGATCGAGGGGATCGACAAGGATGCGCTGGTCGAAGGGGTGCGCCGGTTCGGGCACCGGTCGGTGCACGCGTTGGAGAGCGTCGAGGCGCTGCCCGGCGTGATCGCGGCGGAGGCGAAGGACGGCGATCTGGTGGTGCTGCTGGGGGCGGGGGACATCACCCAGTGGGCCTATGCGCTGCCGGGGCAGTTGGAGGGGCTCGCTTGATGGACATCGGATCGCTGGATGAATTCTGCGCCGAGATCCGCCGGCTCGCGGATATCGTCGAAATCCACGAGTTCTTGCCTTCGTGCGGCGGCCCCAACCAGGGCGGTCCGCACATCGCCTTGCTTGAGGGCGGCGTCTATCAACTGAGCTATAGTGAGAAGGGCGACACGGAGGTGATCGCCGAAAGCCCGGACCCAGCCGTGGTGATGGAGCAGGTCTTCGTCGGCGTGACGAGGAACGGCGCTTCTCCGGCGGACGGTGATCAGCGGCCTGTCGATCCTCTCGACATCTCCGAGTATACGTCGCTGACGACGGCGGAACTCCGCGAAAGGGCGATCAGCCTGCATCTGCGAAGCAGCGCCATTCAGGAAGACCTGCTGGGTCGGCTAAATCCCGACTGGCGACAGCGCCAGGCAGCACGAAACGCGGATCGGGTCCGGGAAATCGAGAGCTTCTTCAGTCAATGAACGCCCTCAACGCATTGCCCCCCGTTCGAGGCAAGCTTCTGCTCAACGAGCCTTTGGGGCCGTTCACCTGGTTCCGGGTGGGCGGGAAGGCGGACGCCCTGTTCATCCCGGCCGACGCGGACGACCTGGCCGACTTCCTGAAGGCGCTCGACCCGACCGTGCCGGTGACGGTGCTGGGCGTGGGCTCCAATGTCATCATTCGTGACGGCGGCGTCGAAGGGGTGGTGATCCGGCTGGCCGGGCGGCCCTTCGCCGGGATCACGACAGAGGGCGACACCATTACCGCCGGCGCCGGGGCGCTGGACTCCATGGTGGCCAAGGCGTCAGCGAAGGCCGGGCTCGGCGGACTGGAGTTCTATGCCGGCATTCCGGGGACCATCGGCGGGGCCCTGACCATGAACGCCGGCTGCTATGGGGCGGAGACGAAGGACATTCTGGTGTCGGCCCGGGGGCTGACGCGCTCGGGCGAGCGGGTCGACTATGCGCTGGCCGACTTCGGCTACACCTATCGCCACTCCGAGGCGCCGGCCGACATCATCTGGATCGAGGCGACCTTCCGCGGAACGCCCGACGACCCCGAGGCCGTCGCCGCCCGTATCGCGGAAATCACCAGCCGCCGCGAACAGACCCAGCCGATCCGCGAGAAGACCGGGGGCTCGACGTTCAAGAACCCGCGGGGGCATTCGTCGTGGAAACTGGTCGACGAGGCGGGCTGGCGCGGGAAACTGTTCAGGGCGACCGGGGGCGGGGCGATGTTCAGCGAATTGCACAGCAATTTCATGATCAACCCCGGCGAGGCCACGGCGGCGGATATCGAGGGTCTCGGAGACGCCGTGCGGGCGGATGTGCGGGCGAAGACCGGGATTCAGCTCGACTGGGAAATCAAACGCCTTGGCCGCCCCGGCTGAAATCGCCGTCTGTCCGGGCTGCGGCTCGCGCCTGCCGGCCGTCGAGGGCCCCATGCACGCCTATATGACCTCTTCTCCGGCCTGCTGGGCCGCGTTCAACGCGGTCATGGCGCGCGAGTATTCCGATCCCGGCCTGCTGGCGGTTCACCGGCTCAGCGTTGACGCCTGGGCGGTGCAGCATCCGGGAGACGGCTCCCGCAGGGCGATCCAGTCTGTCGGCCTGCATCTCGCCCGTCTGATGATGCAGATCGAGCAGGGGCTGGAAGGGGAGGCCGCCAACACCGCCATGCTGGGCTTTGCGGCCCGCAAGGCGGAGCTGCCGGCGCTGCCGCCGCGCGCGGTCTATGCTGTGACGGCGGCCGATGTTGTCGATGCGGTGGAGCCCGATGAACACCGCGCCGCCGTGCGCCGCTGGGCCGAAGCGACCTGGGGCGACTGGGCCGATCAACACGGCTTTATCCGGCGGTGGGCGCATCAAGGTTGATGCGTTGTTAAGGACATTCACGGCAACAGGTCGGTTGTTCCGGAGTCCGTCATGAGCCGCCCCATTTCCGAGTTGCACGTCGCCGTCCTGATGGGCGGGCTGTCGCCGGAGCGCGAGGTGTCGCTGGACTCCGGCGCGGGCTGCGCCGACGCGCTCGAGGGCCAGGTCGGGCGGGTCAGCCGCGTCGACGCCGGCCGGGATCTCGCCCAGGTGCTGGCCGCGCTGAAACCCGATGTCGTGTTCAACGCGCTGCACGGCGTCTGGGGCGAGGACGGCTGCGTCCAGGGCATCCTCGAGACGCTGCAGATACCCTATACCCACTCCGGCGTGCTGGCCTCCGCCCTGGCCATGGACAAGGACAAGTCCAAGTCCGTGCTGCGGGCGGCGGGGGTGGTCGTGCCGGGCGGCGGCCTGTTCGACCGGTTCGAGGTGGCCCGCCGCCACGTCATCGCGCCGCCCTATGTCATCAAGCCCAACGCCGAGGGCTCGTCCGTGGGCGTCTTCCTGGTTCCGGCCGGCGCGAATGGCCCGCAGGGCGAGGTCGGCGCCGATGACTGGGCCTTCGGCGACGACGTCATGGTCGAGCCCTACATCCCGGGGCGGGAGCTGTGCGTGGCGGTGATGGGCGAGGCCGCGGGTCCCCGCGCCCTGACGGTCACCGATATCACGCCGGTGAAGGGCTTCTATGACTATGAGGCCAAATACGCGCCGGGCGGGTCGATCCACAAACTGCCGGCCGAGCTCCCGGGCCACGTTTTCGAGGCCGCGCTTCGTCAGGCGGAGCGTGCGCACGCGGCTCTGGGCTGCCGCGGCGTGTCGCGATCGGACTTTCGTTATGACGATATTAAGGACGAACTGGTCCTTCTGGAGGTCAACACCCAGCCGGGCATGACCTCGACCTCGCTCACGCCCGAGCAGGCCGCCCATGTCGGGATTGGGTATCAAGACCTGGTACGGTGGATGGTGGAGGACGCCTCATGCCCGCGGTAGTTCGCGGCGGTCGGCGACAGAGTTCGAACCAGCCTGCAAAACGCGGCGCGGCTCCCAAATCGAGGAGCGGCGGTCGCGCGCCGCGCAACGCCCAGGCCACGCCCGGGAAGATGGCGGCGCTGGGCCGGCTGGACCTGTCGCCCCGCGCCGTCGTCATCTCGATCGCCGCCGGCGTGCTGCTGCTGGCCGGCGTGCTGGCCACCGGGGCGCGGGCCGAGCGCATCGGCGCCTCGATCGGCCATGGCGTCGACGGCATGACCGCCGGCATGGGCCTGAAGCTGGAGAAGGTGTTCATCGAGGGCGAGAGCTCCGAGGCGACGCGGGCCATCCAGCAGGCCGTGCAGCTGTCGGCCGACCAGCCCATGACCTCGATCGACCTTGACGGCGTGCGCCAGCGGGTCGAGGCGATCGGCTGGGTCAAGTCGGCGCGCGTTGTGCGGCTGCTTCCGAACACCCTCATCGTCCATGTCATCGAGCATGACCGGCTGGCCGTCTGGCAGACCGGGGGCGTCAACCAGGTCATCGACAGCCATGGCGCCGTCATCGCCGGGGCCGACGCCGGCCGCTATCCGAACCTGCCGCTGGTCGTCGGCAAGGGCGCCGAACAGGCCGCCTCCGAAGTCCTGCCCCTGATCGCCCAGCGTCCCCGGCTGCAGAGCCGGGTCGAGGCGCTGGTGCGTGTCGACGAGCGGCGCTGGGATCTGCGGCTGAAGGACGGCAGCCTGATCCAGCTTCCCGCGTCCAACCAGGAGGCGGCGCTGATTCAGCTGGACGCCCTGGACCATCGCGAGCGGCTGCTGGAGCTGGGCTTCGCCCGCATTGATCTGAGAACGCCCGAGGAGGTCGCCGTCCGGCCCTCCGCCGGCGAAGCGTAGAGTGAGGGGCGACTGATGGCCGGACGTACTGTGGACAACCCTGTGGACGGCGTGGGGAAGACCGCCGGTCGCGCGCCCGTGGTGGCCGCCCTCGACCTGGGCCAGTCCAAGGTCGCCTGTTTCATCATGAAGGCCGACGGCGTCCGCCACGCCGACCGCACCATCCGCGTCGCGGGGGCCGGGCACGTCCAGTCGCGCGGCGTGCGCGGCGGCGGCATCGTCAATATGGACGAGGCCGCCCAGGCGATCGGTCATGCAGTCGAGCGGGCCGAGCGGGCGGCGGGCTCGCCGGTCTCGGGGGTGGTCGTCACCACGGCGATCGGCCAGATGGCCAGCCATCGGGTGCAGGCGCGGGTGTCGCTGGGCGCCACGCCGGTCGGGGACGCTGATCTGGCGCGGGCCATCGGCATGGCGCTGGCGCAGATCCGCCTGCCCAACCGCCGGCCTATCCATGTGCTGCCGATCGCCTGGTCGGTCGACGGCGCGCGCGGGGTGCACGATCCCCGCTCGATGAAGGGCCATTCGCTGGGCCTGGACCTGCTGGTCGTGTCCATGGCCGAGAGCGCCTTCAACGGCCTGAGCCACTGCCTCGAACTGGCCCACCTCGACCTTCAGGGCGTGGCGGCGGCGCCGGTGGTGTCTTCGCTGGCCGCGCTGGAAGACGACGAGATGGATCTCGGCTGCGTCTGCATCGACATGGGCGGCGGCTCGACCTCGGCGGCGGTCTGGGGCGGACGGTCGCTGCTGCATATCGAATCGCTGAACGTCGGGGGCGATCACGTGACCGCCGACATCGCCCGCGGCCTGTCGACCTCGCGCGCCGGGGCCGAGCGGCTCAAGACCTTGCACGGCTCGGCCATGGCCAACGCCCATGAGGACCGCGAAATGCTGGAGGCCCCGCCGCGCGGCGAGGACGCCTCCGCCGGACCGATCTTCGTCCAGCGCGCCATGCTCAAGACCGTCATCGCCCCGCGCGTCGAGGAGACGCTGGAGCTGCTGCGCGACCGGCTGCGCAGCGCCGGCGTGGGGCTGGAGCCCGGGGCAGGCCTCGTCCTGACCGGCGGCGCCAGTCAGCTGAACGGCGTGCGCGAACTGGCCATCCGGGTGTTCGACCGCCCGGTGCGGCTGGGCAAGCCGCAGCGCGCGCCCCACCTGGCCGACGCGGCCTCGGGCCCGGCCTTCTGTTCGGCGGCGGGGGTGCTCCTCCGCGCCGCCTACGGTCCTCGGGAGGCGGTTTCAGCCCGCAAACTGATGTCGCGCCAGATTTCCGCAGCGGACGCGCCACGGGTGCACCGCGGCGGGATTGTGGCGCGGGCCGCCGGCTGGTTGCGCGAAAACCTCTGACCGCAGGGAAGCCGCGCCGGCGGGTAACCACGTTTTCCCCGACGTGGCGAGACTGTGTCCAGATTGTAACAACCGCGGGTCGGATTGGTCGCCAAGCGGCCACAATCCCTTGCCGTGGCCGCCTTTGCTGCTAGCGTGAACATCCGAAGCAGAATCCGTCGTTCGGCGGACACTGCGTAATGCATCCACAACGGTTGGGGCCCAATCAACATGCTTCTCAAGCGCAAGTACCTCTTTGGCACGACGATCCTCGCGGGCGTCATGGCCGTCACGGCTCCGGCCTTCGCCCAGGACCAGCTCCCGGGCGTGGACGTTCGGGGTCAGTCGGACCAGGAAACCACGGAGATCGACGAAGTCGTCGTCACCGGTTCGCGTATCCGTCGTGACCCGACCTCGGCTCCCACGCCGCTCATCCAGGTCGGACGGGAAGATCTGCTCAACACGGGTCAGAACACCGTCATCGACTATCTGGCGCAGATCCCGGCCCTCGCCAACTCGCGCATCCCCTCCGACACCACGAACACGGGCGTCGACGGTCTGGGCCTGCTGGGCCTGTCGACCGCCAACCTTCGCTCGCTGGGTTCGAACCGCACCCTGGTGCTGATCGACGGCCGCCGCCAGGTGGGCTCGCTGCAGGGCACCCTGCAGGTCGACGTCGACACCATCCCGCGCCTGCTGATCGAAAGCGTCGAGATCGTCACCGGCGGCGCATCGTCCGTCTATGGCGCCGACGCCGTCTCCGGCGTCGTCAACTTCATCCTGCGTGACGATTTCGAAGGCCTCGAGATCGACACCCAGTACAGCATGATCAACAAGGGCGGTCAGGCCAACAAGCGCGTCTCGGTCCTGGCCGGCACCAACCTGCTGGACGACCGCCTGAACCTGTGGGCCTTCGGCGAATACGAGCAGATCGACGAGATCGGCGTCGCCGACGTCGACTGGAACGCTGATTCCTACGCCCTGGTGACTGTGGACGTCGATCCGTCCTTCGCCACGAACGACGGCTTCTTCGACGCCGAACTGTTCGGCGGCCTGAACACCCTCTCGCGTCCGCGCTGGGGTCAGACCACCCTTGCCAACACCCAGCAGCCGAGCCGCACCACCAACCCGCTGATTCCGGTCGGCGGCTGCAACCCGGCGACGGCTACCGGCTACCTGTCCGCCAACTGCTATCCGGTTGACCCGAACAAGACCTGGGTCTTCGAAGGCCCCACCGCGCGTCTGGCTGACTTCGGCCAGCGCATCGGCACCGGCGCCCAGTCGCGGACCCTGATGATCGGCGGCGACGGCGACAACAACGCCCTCTTCGGCCAGCAGACCCGCACGCCCGAGAACGAGTCGCAGCGCTACGCTGTCGGCGCGAACTTCGACATCCTGCCGAACGTCCGGTTGAGCCTGGACGCCAAGTATACGGACGAGGACGCCTCGGCCACCGGCCAGCCGACCTTCTACGACATGTTCATCATCGACCGCGCGGCCTTCCCGGCCACGGTCGTCCAGCCGCACTACACCTACGGCCCGTCGAACTTCACCCAGTTCAACACCCGTACGGACAACGCCTTCCTGCCGGCGAACCTGCGCGCGGCCATCCTGGCCAACACCCTGGTCAACTACACGAACCCGACCGCCGACGCCGACGGCCAGCCCCTCGCGCCGCAGGCGGCTCCGTTCGCCCGTCACTCGATGTTCGCCCAGGACCGCGGTCAGCAGACCAACCGCACGCTGGAGCGCTATGTCGCCGCCCTTGAAGGCGATTTCGACAACGTGTGGTTCATCAACAACTTCAACTGGGACATCTCGTACGTCTTCGGCCGGGCCGAGATCACCAGCACCGAGACCGGCAACGACGCCCAGCGCTTCGCCCTGGCCGCCGACGCCGTCGTCGACGTCGCCGGCCTGGTCAACAACCGGCCGGGCGAGATCGTCTGCCGCGCCCAACTGATTGCGGCGACTCCCGGCGGCCATGCGGGCGACTATTTCCGCAGCGGCACCCCGGGCACCTTCCCGGCCAACTTCGCGAACACGTTCGACCTGCGCGACTCCGTCCAGGGCACCCGTGAGCTGAACGAATGCCGGCCGCTGAACGTCTTCGGCCGCGGCAACCAGAGCCAGGAAGCGCTCGACTACACCTATGCCGAAATCACCTCGGTCGGGATCAACGAGCAGGAGCAGGCCATCGCCGCCATCTCCGGCGAGCTCTGGGACTTCTGGGGCGCCGGCCCCATCGGCTTCGCCCTCGGCGCCGAGTATCGCCGGGAAGCAAGCTCGGAAAGCGGCCGTGAATCCACCACGGGCGACCGCCTGCTGTTCCTGAACACGGGCCCCGACTTCATCGAAGCCTCCTACGAGAGCGAAGAGTATTTCGCCGAAATTTCGCTGCCCCTGCTGCGGGACAGCTGGCTGGGCGAATACGCCGAGCTGAGCGGTTCGTACCGGATGTTCGACTACACGACGGTCGGCAAGGATGAAGTGTACGGCGTGAACCTGGTTTACCGGCCGATCCGGGACCTGGGCTTCAAGTCCAGCTTCAACACCTCGTTCCGCGCCCCGAACCTGGGCGAGAACTTCAGCCCGCAGAGCCAGACGTTCGCCAACGCGTTCGCCGACCCCTGCGCCTCGGCGGCCATTACGGCGGTCGCATCGACGCCCAACGGCGCCCAGATCCGCACAAACCGGATCGCCAACTGTGAAGCCCTGGCCCAGGCCGAAGGCTTCGCACCGGGCTTCTTCGACTTCGCCCAGTCGACGGCGACCACTGCGGACGACTATGCGCCGCAGTACCAGTCGGGCATTGCCGGCCTGTCGGGCGGCAACCCGTTCCTGCAGCCGGAACAGTCGGAATCGTTCACCTTCTCGATCGTGGCCGAGCCCCGGTTCTTCCCGAACCTGAGCCTGGTGCTCGACTACTATGAAGTCGAAATCACCGACGCCATCGCCTCCCTGACGGCGCCCCAGATCGCCGCCAACTGCGTGGACGGTCCGGGCCTCGCCCCGACCTGCCAGAACATCTTCCGGAACACCCCGGGCTTCGTCGGCGTCCCCGGCAACCCGGCCGAACGTTCGCAAGGCTTCATGGTCGGCGACCCGGTCACCCAGGTCGGCTTCATCCAGGGCTCGGTCAACTTCCAGGGCTTCCAGACCCGGGGCATGGACTTCACGGTCCGCTACAACCTCGACACGGAAGAGTCGTTCGGCCGCGACTGGGGTCGTTTCGCCTACTCGCTGCGCGGCTCCTGGCTGATGGAGCAGAAGTCCTTCACCAACCCGTCGAACCCGGGGGCCTTCACCGAGAGCTCCAGCAACCTGAACCTGCCGCGGGTCCGCTTCAGCTCCTCGCTGACCTGGATCCCGAACGATCGCATGTCGGTGAACTGGACGGCGGACTGGCAGACGGCGCAGGACATCCTGCGTATCCGCGACCTGGTGCCGGCCAACAACCTCGACAACCGTCCGTACGAGTATTTCGACACGGGCAACTTCACCCGCCACGACTTCACGGTTCGCTATGAAGTCAACGACCAGCTGTCGCTGCGCTCCGGTGTCGTCAATGCCTTCGACGCTCACCAGCCCCTCTATCTGGGCGGCACCTTCGTCGACAACTTCGATCCCTACGGCCGCCGCTTCTTCATCGGCCTGAACTATCGCCCCTGGTAAGACCCCGAGGCGTCAAGACGGAAAGGGCGGCTCGCAAGAGCCGCCCTTTTTCGTTGCGATACTCACCGAAAACTCCGGTCAAGGTTAACGAAATTCGTGGCTTGGGCCGCGACTCAGCCTATCCGGTAACACTCTCTTAAGCAGATCGGGCGTTTCCTTAACGCGCTCATAACCAATGCGAATCGGCGGGGACTTCGCATCGGACTGCAGGGGCAGGGTTCGGATAAGGTCGGAATAAGAATGTCTCTCTCGCTGGTGCGGCCACAGGCCACGGAACTGAAGCCCCGGATCGTCGTGTTCGGCGTCGGCGGAGCCGGCGGCAACGCCGTCAACAATATGATCGACGCCGGCCTTGAAGGGGTCGAGTTCGTCGTCGCCAACACCGATGCGCAGCACCTGTCGTTCGCCAAGACCGACCGCCGCGTGCAGCTGGGCGAGACCATCACCCAGGGCCTGGGCGCGGGCGCCCATCCCGAGGTCGGCATGAACGCCGCCGAGGAATCGGCCGAGGAGATCTACGGGCACCTGGACGGCGCCCATATGGTCTTCATCACCGCCGGCATGGGCGGCGGCACCGGCACCGGCGCCGCGCCGGTCATCGCCAAATGCGCCCGCGACCGCGGCATCCTGACCGTCGGCGTGGTGACCAAGCCCTTCACCTTCGAGGGCCGCCACCGCATGCGTCTGGCCGATGCGGGCATCGCCGAGCTGCAGCGCTACGTCGACACCCTGATCGTCATTCCGAACCAGAACCTGTTCCGCGTCGCCAATGAGCGCACGACCTTCGCAGACGCCTTCGGCATGGCCGACCAGGTGCTGCACTCCGGCGTGCGGTCCATTACTGACCTGATGATCCTGCCGGGCCTGATCAACCTCGACTTCGCCGACGTCCGCGCCGTCATGTCCGAAATGGGCAAGGCGATGATGGGCACGGGCGAGGCCTCGGGCGAGGACCGCGCCCTGCAGGCGGCCCAG
>Ga0164290_1001430_pt1 | contig 34932 bp, 28 predicted proteins | sample Micstemetagenome_FD_108782 | JGI IMG/M metagenome (GOLD analysis project Ga0164290, IMG submission 108782) | Contaminated culture microbial community from soil near Moab, Utah, USA - Microcoleus steenstrupii SON62 (Illumina Assembly) | ecosystem: Environmental > Terrestrial > Soil > Soil crust...
CAGCTTCGCAAACTGCTCGTCCGTCAGCCAGAACTGGTCCCGATTCATCGCTCTCCTCCAATCGGAGACGGTGAATCACGTCACGCCGCTCGATGAAACCCCTTTATGGGTCCGGACCCTAGCGTATCATTTTCGATTGGATATGAGGAGGGCGACGTAGAATCCGTCCTTAGAATTCGAAATTTCACTTTGCAAGTTGAGAAGTCTACAATCATCTCAATAGAAATCCCGACAGAAGGTGATGTCGAAATAAGATCAGACTTTATTGATAAAAATGTGCCCGCGTACATAAAGAAAGCGATATTCGAATCCTTAAATCCTGAAAAATCTGTATTTTATTTCTTTTCAGAAAGGAAAGGCAATAAATCATATCTGCTACAATCGTTCATTGAACTGATAATGTCTCGAGCAATTTCTTCGTTCTCTTCCGAGTTCTCTCCTGTGTCAATTTCTCACATCGGACCGCTGCGCGCCCATCCTCGGCGATTTTACTTCCTCGATACTGCGCAGCCCGGTTCTTCTGAAGGTGAGCTGATGATAGAGGCGCTCCGCGAAAATGAGGATCTTAGGGCGCAGGTAAACAAGTGGCTCGTCAAATTTGGGATCAACTTGAGCGTTTCCCAGTTTCAAGAAATTATATACCGTCTCTCAGTTCGTAGCCAAGACAGTAAATTCGATCTTGATATTACAGATGTTGGGTTTGGCATATCACAAATACTACCGATACTCGTGGAGGGTTTTCTCTCTCCTGCAGGAAAGACGATCCTGATCGAACAACCGGAGATTCATCTTCACCCGAAAATGCAGGCGGAACTGGCGGATCTCTTCATCGAGATATCCGGTGTTCAGGCCGAGGGGATGCCGCGTCGGCATCTAATAATAGAAACTCACAGCGAGTATTTCCTTAATAGGTTGCGGGCACGAGTTGCCCAGGGAAAACTGAGCAACTCCGACCTTGCAATCCATAATGTTGAAAAGATTGGTGCGCAGGCAGCCATCAAGGGCATCTACATTCCTGACGATGGCTCGTTTGAATGGCCGATTGGCTTTTTGGAAACAGACCTAGAGGATACCTTGGCGTATCTGGGTGTTAAAAAATGAGTGTATACACGGTTTGCGCTGAATTTGTTCGAGAGTGCTGCTCCGATGAATACTACGCATTTAATGTTTTGTTTGAGTTTATCAAGGACAATGATAAAAGAATATCTGTAGATCGACAGGAGAGAAATGTATTGCGAGAGTATGGGTCGATCTGTAGGGAGAAACGCGCTAGGCATATGGTGGTCTGGCTAAAGCAGCTCGCCTCAAATCAGAATAGAAATATTGAGTTGATATCCATAAAATCACTCACAGAGAAGGATCTATACGTGGATCTCGCTCGCTGCTCTCCGGAACCGCGAAAGCTAATTGTTTGGTCGAAAGATCACTATAAGGAATACGAGCGTACTCATGACATCCTATTCTTGGATCGTGAGGCGGCGAAACGTGAGATGTCTAATCGTGGCGATCAGAGATCTACTTACAGCGAGGAGCGGTCGATGAAAAATGTTACAATCACAGCCGGGGCCGGTACAAACATTATCATTGGGTCGAAATTGCAAGATAGTATGAACCATCTAACGACAAATATATCTCCTGAAGCGGCCGGCACTCTGAAGTCAATGGCTGATTGTGTGGAAGCGTCTGGATCCCAGGAAGCAGGAAAGGTGTTCGATAAATTGTCGGAAGAGATTAGCTCTCCTAAAAAATCAGATGCTAAGATCATGAATTATGTAAATAAGTTGTTCGAATACCTTCCTGATATGGTTAAAATTGGTAAATCCGCTCAGGAAACTGTAGAAATACTAACGGGTAGCTGAGTAGCTCAAGATATGTCAGACTGGCTCGGGCGATAATTCGCCGTTGCCAGCACGAGGCAGGGGTCAGGTCCCAAAATACCTCTGCAGCGGCATGACGTCCAGGCTCCTCGCCTTGAGCGCGGCGATGGCTTGGGCGGCGGTGTCGATGCCGGCGAGGGTGGTGTAGTAGGGCATCTTGTTCATCGGCGTGGCGCGGCCTGTCCTTCTCCCCGATCACGGGGGGAAGGTGTCACGAAGTGACGGATGAGGGGCGGGCGCGGACTTCCCAAGGCTAGCGCTGCTCCTCGCTGGTCTGCGGTGCGATCAATGGGAGACGGCGGCGGGACAGCGCCCCCCTCTGGCCTGCCGGCCATCTGCCCCACTTGGGGGGAGATTGGCAGTTCCGGCGTCGCGCTCGTCCTTCTCCCCTTGTGGGAGAAGGTGGCCGAGCGAAGCGAGGTCGGATGAGGGGTGTTGGACGGAGTGGGATGGCGGAAGGGGGCTGAGGGCGCTTAGCCTGAGGCGTCGCGTTTCTTCCAGCCCTCCGCTACGGCTCCGGGCGTTCACGACCTTTGAAAGGTCCACTGGACCTTCCAATTCGCCTCCGGCGAACCGGTCGCTCACCCCCTCATCCGTCTCGGCCTTCGGCCGATCCACCTTCTCCCACAAGGGGAGAAGGACAGGCCGCGCCTGGTCGCTCAGGCGAAGTAGCTTTGCAGCGGCCGCACTTCCAAGCTCCCCGCCTTCAGCGCAGCGATTGCCTGGGCTGCGGCGTCCATGCCGGCGAGGGTGGTGTAGTAGGGCACCTTGTTCATCAGCGTGGCGCGGCGGAGCGACTTGGAGTCGGAGACGGCCTTTTGGCCGTCGGTGGTGTTGAAGACCAGCTGGACCTGGCGGTTGCGGATGGCGTCCTCGATGTGGGGGCGGCCTTCGAGCACCTTGTTGACCTTTTCGGCCGCGATGCCGTGGCCCGCCAGGAAGCGGGCGGTGCCGGAGGTGGCGAGCACGCGGAAGCCGAGGTCGGACAGTCTCCGCACGGCCGGCAGCACGGCCTCCTTGTCCTCGTCGCGCACCGAGACGAACACGGCGCCCGAGCGCGGCAGGTCGACGCCCGCGCCGAGCTGGCTTTTGGCGAAGGCGAGCGCGAAGTCGGTGTCGAGGCCCATGACCTCGCCGGTCGACTTCATCTCCGGGCCGAGCAGCGTGTCGACGCCGGGGAAGCGGGCGAAGGGGAAGACGGCTTCCTTGACCGCGATGTGGGCGATCGCATTCGGGTCGATCTTCTTGCCGTAATGCGCGAAGGCGCCGTCGAGGCTTTCGCCGGCCATGATGCGCGCGGCGATCTTGGCGACGGGGCGGCCGATGGTCTTGGCGACGAAGGGCACGGTGCGCGAGGCGCGCGGGTTGACCTCCAGGATGTAGATGTCGCCGTCCTTCAACGCGAACTGGACGTTCATCAGGCCGCCGACCTTGAGCGCCAGCGCCATCGCGGCGGTCTGGCGCTCCAGCTCGTCGATCGTGGCGCGGTCGAGCGTGTAGGCGGGCAGCGAGCAAGCCGAGTCGCCCGAATGGATGCCGGCCTCCTCGATGTGCTGCATGACGCCGGCGACATAGGTGCCCTTGCCGTCCGAGAGGCAGTCGACGTCGATCTCGATCGCACCGGCGAGATAGGTGTCGAATAGCAGCGGGTTCTTGCCGAGCAGCGTGTTGATCTGGCCGGTCTTGTCGTTGGGGTATTTCTGCTTGATGTCTTCCGGAACGAGGCCGGGCACCGTGTCGAGCAGGTAGGTCTGGAGCTGGCCCTCGTCGTGGATGATCTGCATGGCGCGGCCGCCCAGCACATAGGACGGACGCACGACCAGCGGGAAGCCGAGCTCGGAGGCGACGGTGCGCGCCTGCTCGACCGACCAGGCGATGCCGTTCTTCGGCTGGCGCAGGCCGAGGCGATCGAGCAGCTTCTTGAAGCGGTCGCGGTCTTCCGCCAGGTCGATCGCGTCGGGCGAGGTGCCGAGGATCGGGATGCCGGCCTTTTCCAGCGCGTCGGCCAGCTTGAGCGGCGTCTGGCCGCCGAACTGGACGATGACGCCGACCAGCGTGCCGGCGGCCTGTTCGGCGAGAAGGATTTCGAGCACGTCCTCCGGGGTGAGCGGCTCGAAATAGAGCCGGTCGGAGGTGTCGTAGTCGGTGGAGACGGTTTCCGGGTTGCAGTTGACCATGATGGATTCATAGCCCGCCTCGCGCAACGCATAGGCCGCGTGGCAGCAGCAATAGTCGAACTCGATGCCCTGGCCGATGCGGTTCGGGCCGCCGCCGAGGATGACGACCTTCCTGGCGTCGGAGACGGCCGCCTCGGAGCGCGGCGCGCCGTCGAAGGGTACCTCGTAGGTCGAATACATGTAGGCCGTCGGCGAGGCGAATTCGGCCGCGCAGGTGTCGATGCGCTTGTAGACCGGGTGGACGTCCAGCTGCTTGCGCAGCGCGGCGACATCCGAGGCCTCGCGGCGGGTGAGCGAGGCGAGCCGCTGGTCGGAGAAGCCCATGCCCTTGAGCATGCGCAGGTTGTCGGCGTCGTCGGGCAGGCCGTGCTCGCGAATGCGGGCTTCCATCGAAACGATGCCCTCGATCTGCTCGAGGAACCACGGGTCGATGGCGCACATGGCGTGCACCTCCTCGGTGGAGGTGCCCATGCGCAGCGCCTGCGCCACCATGCGCAGCCGGTCGGGCGTGGGGGTGCCGAGGGCTGCGCGGATTGCGTTGCGGTTTTCCGACGCGTCGCCGGAGGGCGAGAAGCCGGGGATCTCGATCTCGTCGAGGCCCGTCAGCCCCGTCTCCAATCCACGCAATGCCTTCTGCAGCGATTCCTGGAAGGTGCGGCCGATGGCCATGACCTCACCAACGGATTTCATCGCGGTGGTGAGCACCGGCGAGGCGCCGGGGAACTTTTCGAAGGCGAAGCGCGGGATTTTCGTCACCACGTAATCGATGCTCGGCTCGAAGGAGGCCGGCGTGGCGCCGCCGGTGATGTCGTTGTCGAGCTCGTCCATCGTGTAGCCGACGGCAAGCTTGGCCGCGACCTTGGCGATCGGGAAGCCGGTGGCTTTCGAGGCGAGTGCGGAGGAGCGCGAGACGCGCGGGTTCATCTCGATGACGACGAGGCGGCCGTCCTTGGGGTTGACGGCGAACTGGACGTTGGAGCCGCCCGTCTCGACGCCGATCTCGCGCAGCACCGCGATCGAGGCGTTGCGCATGATCTGGTACTCCTTGTCGGTGAGCGTCAGCGCCGGCGCGACGGTGATCGAATCGCCGGTGTGGACGCCCATCGGGTCGAGGTTCTCGATCGAGCAGACGATGATGCAGTTGTCGGCGCGGTCGCGCACGACCTCCATCTCGTATTCCTTCCAGCCGAGAACGGACTCCTCGATCAGCACCTCGGTGGTGGGGGAGGCGTCGAGGCCGGAGCCGATGATCTCGAAGAACTCGGCGCGGTTGTAGGCGATGCCGCCGCCGGTGCCACCCATGGTGAAGGAGGGGCGGATGATGGCGGGCAGGCCGACATGGTCGAGCGCCTGGGCGGCGACGCCCATGGCGTGGGAGACGTAGCGCTGCTTGCGGTCGCCCTCGCCGAGGTTCCACTCGGTCTCGAGCGCGTCGAGCGCGGCGTCGAGGTCGGGCGGGTTGGCGGCCTTGAGCTCGGCGCGGCGGGCCTCGTGCTTCCGCTTGTCGGCGTCCTTCACCTCGGAGGCGTTGGCGAGCATGGAGCGCGGCGTCTCCAGCCCGATGCGGGCCATCGCCTCGCGGAACAGCGAGCGGTCCTCGGCCATGTCGATGGCCTCGGCGTTGGCGCCGATCATCTCGACGCCGTAGCGCTCGAGCACGCCCATGCGGCGCAGCGACAGCGCCGTGTTGAGCGCGGTCTGGCCGCCCATGGTCGGCAGGATCGCGTCCGGCCGCTCCTTGGCGATGATCTTGGCGACGACCTCGGGCGTGATTGGCTCGATATAGGTGGCGTCGGCCAACTCCGGGTCGGTCATGATCGTGGCCGGGTTGGAATTGACCAGGATGACGCGGAAACCTTCCTCCTTCAGCGCCTTGCAGGCCTGGGTGCCGGAATAGTCGAACTCGCAGGCCTGGCCGATGATGATCGGCCCGGCGCCGACGATGAGGATCGACTTGATGTCTGTGCGTTTCGGCATGGTGGTCCCGGCGTGTGCGCAAGCCGCCGGTGCGGGCAGGTCCGCCGGCGGCCGATCGATTCCGATGTAAGGCTAGGCGGGCTCTATAGGGGAGAAGCGAGAGCGATGTAACCCCCTATCGGCAAGGGAGAGGTGGATTGCGGCGCGCCATGCCGTCAGCTTCGCTGCAAGAGCCCGAATTGACTTCGTCGCGTCCATTTGCGATCTGCGATGGCGACCTCGGCATCTCCCGGCAGATATATGGTATTCTCGGATCAGGCCTTCCTCTACCTCTACCTGCCGATCACGCTGCTCCTGGGAGTGATCCTGAGCGGGACGAGGCTGTTCTCGCCGTTCATCCTGCTGGCGAGCCTGATCTTCTTCTACTGGTCTTCGGGCCTCTACGTCTTCCTGCTGCTGGTCAGCATCGGGCTGAACTATGCCGGCGCGCTCGCGGTCGAGCGATGGCACCGCAAGGGCGTGGTGGCGGCGGTGATCGCCCTCAACGTGCTGATCCTGTGCTATTATAAATACACCGCCTTCCTGCTGGGCAGCGTCGGCTTCTTCGGTTCGGAGCCGCTCAAGGCCTTCGCCGAGGCGATCGTGCTGCCGATCGGCATCTCCTTCTTCACCTTCCAGGGCATCTCCTACGTCATCGACGTATGGCGCCGCGAGGTGAAGGCCGAGCGCAACCTCGTGCTGTTCGCGGCCTACAAGGCGTTTTTCCCGCAGCTGATCGCCGGCCCGATCGTGCGCTACAAGGACGTCGAGAAGGATTTCCATCATCCGGAGCTGGACACCGACATCTTCGCCGCGGGTGCGGCGCGGTTCATGGTCGGCCTGTGCAAGAAGGTGCTGATCGCCGACAGCCTTGCAGGCGTGGCGGATGCGTCGTTCGCGCTCGCGGGCGCCGACCAGACCTTCGCATCGGCCTGGCTCGGCGCGATCGCCTATTCGATCCAGATCTATTTCGACTTCTCCGGCTACTCCGACATGGCGATCGGGCTCGCGATGATGTTCGGCATCCGCTTCAGGGAGAACTTCAACCACCCTTATGCGGCGGCCACGGTGACCGAGTTCTGGCGGCGCTGGCACATGTCGCTGTCGACCTGGTTCCGCGACTATCTCTACATCCCGCTCGGCGGCAACCGGGCCGGGCCCGTGCGGACCTATGTCAACCTGATGATCGTCTTCCTCGCCACCGGCGTCTGGCACGGGGCGGCGTGGACCTTCGTGCTGTGGGGCATCTACCACGGCGCGTTCCTGATCGCGGAGCGTCTGCTGCTCGGCGGACGGGCGGTCGCCTCGCAGGCGCTGCGGATGATCTACTTCTTCCCCGTCGTGATCGTTGGCTGGGTGATGTTCAGGGCGCCCGACCTGCCCGCCTTCGTCAGCCACGTGCGCGCCATGGCCTCGCCGCTCGCCGACGGGGCGTGGACGGTGCCGGGCGGCGTGCAGCTCGCGCTGTCCCCGCAGGCGACGGCGATGATGCTGCTCGCGTGCCTGCTCATCCTGATGCAGGGCCAGTTCCGGCCGGCGGGCGTGGTCGTTGCAGGCGCGAGCGGCGAACTCGCGCGATACGGCCGTCTGGCCTTCGTCGTCGCCGCGGTCACCGTGTGCACGATCTACGTCATTCCGCAGTCGTTCTCGCCCTTCCTTTATTTCAGGTTCTGAGGATGAAGCTCGCCAACCTCGCCACAGCTGCCGTCTTTGCCGTGTTCCTTGCGGCGCCGCTTGGAAGCCTTGCGGTCAAAGGCCTCGACCCGGCGGCGGAAAAGGTCGTCACCATGGCTGAACTGACCTCCGGCCAACTCCTGACGCCCGACGACAATTACCGCAACGACGTCGCGCGGCGGCTCGTGACGAACTCTCCCGTCGGAATGGACGCCATCCGCACCAAGAACACCTTGGATTTCAAGGTGTTCGGCTTCGTCAACACTACTCAGGTTGTGTCCGGCGAGGACGGTTGGTTGTTTTATAAGCCAAGTTTCTCACCGGACAAATGTCTCTCTCCAAAATCGGCTCCTGCAATTTTGGGCCGCATCGAGGCGTTGCGAGCTGTGGCGGCCGCGACCGGCATAGATTTGAGGTTCTCTGTGTCACCGGACAAGGAAGTCGTATACCCGGACAAACTCGGCCCAGGCGTCACCGCATTGGTTGGCTGCAAGCTGGAAACGGCGCGCGAGTGGCGCAGGATGGTGAAGCGGGCGGGATCGAGTTTGATAGACCATCTCGATGTGCTGCGGCACGACTTCAATGACGCGCTTTTATATCTGCGAACGGACACCCATTGGAATGATCTTGGAAAGGTGCGGATTCTCGGACAACTGGCGCGGGTATATCTTGGCACGTCGCTTTCACCTGACCCGATTCCAAGCGGCGAGGCAACTCGAAAGAACGATATGCTAAACACGATACTACGTACGAAGGAGAGTGAAACGTTTGCGATCTATAACGACTTTCTGGAAAATGTAGCTTCGACGAAGATAAAGAATAAAATAACATCCATGCTTATTGTGCATGACTCATTCTATGCCCTCTCCAAGGATTTTCTTGCTGCACTATTTGCCGAGCCAAGCTATGTGGCCTATGGCTCCTCCACATTTCGAGCTGATCTCGACAGGGCTTTCTCCTTTAACCCGCGGCATGTACTGGTTAATTCCGTTGAGCGAGAATTCTTCTACCGTCTCTGGGCGGGGGAATTCGCCTGGAAGAAAAGTCTTGGAATCGCCTTACTCAAGCGCAACGAAGATGAAGCTCGCAAATGCGACGTTTCAAATATTCGGTCCGACGAACTGACATTGCTAAATCTATCGGAAGGAACGAGAGGCACGTATCTGGCTAAGGGTGATCCGCAAATACACATCCGACTCCGGAATGGCGGACGCCCGTGTCTAAGGATTTCGTTCCAAGCCGATGCGCGGGAAAGCAGTGCTCTCTATCTGAAAGCAAAATTGGACGGAGAACCCGATTTGCCTGCGATTTACCAGGAAGGGTTCAAAGTGGAACTCGCAAGCGCAGGTGACAAGCGCGATTTTGCAATCGTATTACCTGCAGAATTCTCCGGCAAGGAGGTCCGCTTTGACCCGTTTGATGGGCCTGGGCGACTCTCCGGACTTCAAATCGAGACTGGGACTCTCCCGGTTTTAGACAGGCGCACGAACACGCATTAACCGTCACGTCTGTCGCGTTCGCCACCTCTGTCCGTTACGTTAGCAAGTGATGGCTGTCCCCGCGCGTGAGGAAGGGACGTAGCTCCGCATCATCCTCCGCTTTGCCGCTATCTCGCCTGCATGCCCTCCATCCCATCCAGCGCCTTCCGCGCTGACTCGATCCGCTTGGCGTAATAGTCGTCATATCCGGTTTCGCCGGTCTCTTTGTCATACGCCCAGGCGGTTTCGATGGCGGTTATGCCTTGGCGGATGAGGTCGGCGCCTGATGTGACTTCGCCGAGCGCGACGAGGGCGCCGCCGCGGTTGTTGGTGGCGACGGACCAGTCGTAGGGGAGGCGGTCGCGGGTCCATTCCTCGAGGGCGAGGTCGAAGGCTTCGAGTGCCGAGCGCAAGAGGGCGGCGTCTCGGCGTTTCGTGCCGAGGATCGTTAGCGCGTCGCCCGTGTTGTTCTGGGCGGAAGCCCAGGAGAGCGGCTTGTCGGGGCGGGTCCAGACGTCCATGCAGGCGCGGTAGGCGGCGATGGCTTCCTCCAGCTTTGCCTCTTCGCCGGTGGAGGCTCCGAGCTTCTTCAGCACGTTGGCGAGATTGTTGGTGGCCTTGGCCCAGTCGTCCGGCACGCGCTCCTTGCGCCACTCCTCCAGCGCGTCGCGGTATTCGTATTCGGCGGCGCGGAAGAAGGTGTCGTCGGCTATGCCGAAGCCGAGCGCCTGATAGGCGTTGCCGATATTGTTGTGAACGGAGGCCCAGTAGAGCGGGAAGGCGTCGCGGGTCCAGATTTTCAGCACGTCCTCGCCGGCCTTGGTCGAATCGGCCAGCATCTTCGGATTGCCCTCGCGCTCGCCGACGAAGAGCATCGTGCCGGCGAGGTTGAACTTGGCCAGCGCCCACGGGATCGGATCGGCGTCGGGGCCGGTGCGGGTCACGATCTCCGACAGGATGGCAAGCGCCTCGCGCGCCGTGGCGGTGGAGCCGGAGCGCTCGCCGAGCCGGGACAGGGCAGAGGCGAGGTTGAGGCGGGCGGTCATCCATTCGAGCGTATCGGCCTCGAAGGGCGCGTCGGCCACCAGCTGGCGGTGGATGGCGATGGCTTCGTCGAGACGTTCGGTGCCCGTGTCGTTGGCGCCGAGCGAGGTGAGCGCGCTGGCGAGGTTGTTGCGGGCGCGGGAGAGGCCGGTACGATCGTTTGCCGCCTCGAAGACCGGGATCGCCTGGCGGTAGGCGCTGACGGCTGCCTCCAGCACCTTTGCGTCCGCGCGCTGGCGGCCGAGCACGTTGAGCGCATTGCCGATCTGGAGTTCGGCCTCGGCGCGCGGGAGGTTGGAGGGAAGTCGGGCGGCGAGGCGCATGATCTCGTCGCGCCCTGCAATGATGCGTTCGAGCGAGGCGGCGTCGCCCTTGTATTCGCCGTGGCGGTAGCCGGCGATGACGGCGCGGCGGCGGTAGTCCCAGGCGAGCTGGTCGTCCCAGCGCTCGACCTCGGCGAAGGCGCGTTCATAATCGCTGGCCGCGGCGGCGAAGTCGAAGGCGAGTTCGTAGGCGGCGGCACTTTCGGCGTAGACGCGGGCATATTCGATGCGGCGGTCGCGGATGTCGGATTCGACCGCGTCGAGGTCGCGCGAGAGCGAGGCGACGCGTGCCTTGGCCCGCTCGTAGATCGAGGTGGCCGTCGAGAGCGCTCCCTCGTTGATCGCCTCGCCGGCAAGGGAGGCGAGGCGGACGATCTCCGGATCGGTCTGCTTCAGACGGGCGCGCTCGGCCATGATCTCGGACAGGCGCCTGCTCTGGTCGCGCAACAGCGCGTCGAGGCGGGAAGGGTCCTTCGGGGCTTCCGTGCCGAGGACCCTGAGCATGCCGTAGAGCGCGTCCATCGGCACGCCGCCGTCGGCCGCGACGCGCTCCACCTGGCGGCGGCCGATCTCGGGCAGGGCAGCGATGGTGAGCAGAAGCTGGCGGCGCTCGGACAGGATCGCGCCTTCCTCGCCCTCGACCGGCGTGGGCGCTGCGCCGAGATAGAGCAGGCGGCGAAGGCTCTCGTTGACCCAGGGGCGCTGGCGGCCGCCGGTCTTCAGATAGACCTCCTCGCCGACCATGCGCATGACGGTGCCGAACTCCTCGCCGGACATCGCGGCGATGTGGCGGACAAGCGCTGCCGCATAGGGACTGTTGCCGCCCGGCTCGCCGTCGAGGGCGACCTTGCCGGGCTCGGCGGCGAAGGCGATGACCGTGCCGAGGCCGTCGGTGCCGGCAGCGCTGGTCGGCGCGAAGCGCTGGACGCTGCGTGCGGCGGCTCCGCTGACGGTGACGGGCTGCGGAGCGTCGGAATCGCCGAGGCGCAACGCCAGCCCCGGCGGGAAAGGATTGTCGCGGCAAGCGTCGAGCAGGACGACGACGATCCTGGCCGATTTCCGCAGGCCGGCGATGAAGTCGGAGACGGGGACCAGGCTGTCGGCGAGTTTTTCGGGATCGGCGCCGGCGTCGGTCGGCACCAGATAGTTCTCGCCGCCGACCTCGACGGCATGGCCGGCATAGTAGACCACGGCGAGGTCTGCCCCATCGGCGTCTTCGACGAAAAGGTCGAGATCGCGCTTGAGGCGGCGGGCGTCGCGGTCGGTGGAGGCGGAGGTCTCGAAGCCCATATCGTCCAACAGGCCGTCGACCGCGTCGGCGTCGTTGGCGGTGTTGGGCAGTTTCGCCAGGTGCTCGTAGTCGGACTGGCCGATGACCAGCGCCACGCCGCGCAGGGGTTTTTCAGCCAGCGTCGGGGCGCAGAGGGCGAAGAGCACAGTGAGGGCGAGCAGACCGATCCACACGGCGCTTGCACGATGCCGGCCGTCGAGCCCTGCCAGCTTCCCCAGCATGTTCACGGGATCTCCGCGATGAAGCGGTCGATGGTGGCGAGGCGGTCGCGGAAATAGTCCTCATAACGGTCGACGCCCTTGGAGCGCACGAATTCGCGCAGGCCGGAGACGATCAGCCGTGCCTCCTGCAGGTCGGACTTGCTGCGGGTGAGGATGCCGTGCTCGGCGATGACGCCCGCGAGGCCGTCGCGGCTGTCGACCCAGCCGTCGGGATCTTCAGCCGGATCGCTGTTGCCGATCGCGGTCTCGAAGGCAACGCGGGCCTCGCGCATCGCCTCGGGGTTCTTCTCGATCAGACCGAGCGCCAGCCAGGACCTGGCGAGGCCGCCATAGGCCTCGACGAGATCGCTCTTCTCCAGCCCCTGGCCCTTGAGTGAGTTCTCATGCGCGCCGATCGCCATGCGCGCGACCTTGGCATTGCCTTCCTTCTCGGCGAATTCGAGGTAGACGGTGCCGAGATATTTCCAGCCGACCGTCCAGCGGGTGCGCGCCTCTTCGGGCGTGGTATCGCCGAGCGAGGCCTCGAAGGCAGTGGCGGCGTCGACCATGGTCTGGCGCTCATTGTTGAGCCGGGCGAGCGCGAAGAGGGTACGGCCGAGCTCGTATTGCGCGCGCATCCAGTCGTAGGGCATGCGGTCGCGGGTGTAGATGCGGAGCGAATCCTTCAGAGCTGCGACGGATTCGTTGAGGGTGGCGACGTCGCGCGTGAGGCGGCCGAGCATGCCGGACGTCGTGCCGACATTGTACTGGCTGAGCGCCCAGGAAATCGGCGAAGCCTCGAAGCTCTGCACCTTCTGCGCCTGCCTGTAAGCCTCGATCGACTGGCGGAAGAGGTCGACGTCGTCGCGGTTGTTGCCGAGCCAGGCGAGCGCGGCGCCGAGATTGTTCTGGGTCTCGGCCCAGGCGGCGGGGCCGCGCTCATAGGTCAGTTCCGATAGCGCGGCATGAAAGGCCTCAATCGCCTCCTCGATCGGCGCAGCGCCGCCGCCGAGTTCGCCGACACGGACGAGGACCGCGCCGAGATTGGACTGCACGTCGGCCCATTCGAGCGGCATGCGCTCGCGGCGGATGACGGTGAGCGCCTGGCGGAAGCAGGCGACGGCGTCCTGCACCATCGCGGCGTTGCCGCGACGCTCGCCGAGGATCGCATAGGCGGCGCCGAGGGCGCTCAGCGTGTTCGACCAGTCGATCTCGGACAGTTGCGGCGAGCGGACGGTGAGTGCCGCCTTGAAGGCGTCGATCGACTGGTTGAGCCGCACGTCGTCGCGGTCGCGGCCGCCGAGCGTGGCAAGCGCTGCGCCCAGCACGTGCTGGGATTCGGCCCAGTCTTCGGCATTGATTTCGACCGAGCGGGTCGACAGGGCGTTCTCGAAGGCGACGACGGCCTCCTCCAGCGGCGCGGGATCCGAGCGGCGTTCGCCGATGCGCACCAGCGCCTCGCCAAAGGTCTGCTGCATGCGGCCCCACAACGCTACGTCGGCATCGCGCGTGGTGGAGGCGAGCGCCTCGCGCAGGATCGAGGCGGCGCGGTCGAGGCTTTCGGTGCCAGGCTCGCGCTCGCCGATGCGGCGGAGCGTCAGGCCGATGTCGTTGCGGGTCCGCAGCTTCAGCTGGGGATCGCCGATGTAGTCGGCGAGACGAAGTGCCTCGTCGCCGGCGGCGAGCGCCTGCTCATAGGCCGCGCGGTCGCCCATGAAGCGGCCATGGCGCGACAGGCTCATCATCTGCGAGTGCTTGTAGGTCCAGGCCAGACGGTCGTCGCGGCGATCCACCTGCTCGAAGGCCTTGCCATAGTCGGCCGCGGCGGCGAGGTGATCGAAGGCGAGCGCGTTGGCCTCGGCGCTGCGGGCGAAGACGGCGGCGAATTCGCGCCGGCGGGCGAGCGCATCCTCCTCGGCGGAAGCGACGGTCTTCTCGAGGACGCCGACGCGCTCCTTGGCTTGGCCGTGCAGGGCGATGGCGGTCGCGAGCGCGCCTTCGGCAAGCGCATGGTCGGCGAGGGCAGAGAGGCGGACGATCTCGGGATCGGTGCTCTTCAGCGCCGCGCGTTCGGCCATCAGGTCCTTCAGCGTCTCCGCCTGGGCGCGCAGCATTTCCTGCAGGGCCTTGGGATCCTTGGGGATGTCCTGGCCGAGCGCGCGCAGCATGCCGTAGAGCGCGTCCATCGGCACGCCGCGGGCGGCCGCTGCCTGCTCGACCTGCTGGCGATCGGGGCCGGGGAGGGCGGCGATGGTGAGGAGGAGCTGGCGGCGCTCCCTAAGGATGTCGCCTTCCTCGCCTTCGACCGGATCGGGGGCGGAGCCGAAATAGAGCAGGCGGCGCAGGCTCTCGTTGACCCAGGGGCGCTGGCGCCCGCCGGTCTTGAGGTAGACCTCCTCGGCGACCATGCGCATGACGGTGCCGAACTCCTCGCCGGTCATGGCCGAGACGTGGCGCAGGACCGCGCCCGCGTAAGGGCTGTTGGCGCCGGCCTCGCCGTCGAGCGCGACCTTGCCGGGCTCGGCGGCGAAGCCGATCAGCGCGCCGAAATTCTCCTGCCCGGCCGCACCGCCCGCGGAGGTGGCCCCGAAGCGGGCGACGGAGCGCGTTTCGCCTAGGCCGGCGGCGGAGACGGGGGCAGGGGCTGCGTCCGGGTCTGTCCTGACGGTCGTGCCCGGGGGGAACGGATTGTCGCGGCAGGCGTCGAGTAGCACGATGGTGAGCGGGACGACCTTGCCGAGATCCTGCATCAGGCGTGACAGCGGCACCAGTGTCTCGGCTGCGTCGTCAAGCGAGGAAAGGGCGGCGTCGGTGGGGATCAGCCAGTTCTCGCCGGCAGCCTCGATGCCGTGGCCGGCATAGTAGACAACGGCCGCGTCGGCACCCTCGGCATCCTCGATGAAGCGCTCGACCGCGCGCTTCAGCTTCTTTGCGTCCGCATCGCGCGCGGAGGAGGTCTCGAAGCCGAGCTCATTGAACAGGTCCTCGATGGCGCGGGCGTCTTCCGGCGGGTTGGCGAGCTTCGCCAGATGCTCGTAGTTGCCGTTGCCGATGATCAGCGCCACACCGCGCAAGGGCTTGTCGGCGGCCAGCGAGGGGCCTGCTGCGCACAGCAAAGCCAGCGCGCCGACGAAGCACGCCAGGACGGCAGCGATGAAGCCTTTCCGAACGCCCACCTGACCAGCCCTAACCCAAGGGGAAGTGTCGCCAGACATATGGCGTCAAGATGGCGGCGGCTGGCAAGCCCGCTGGAACCCGACGGCCGCAGCTGCGTTATCTCCCTTGGCCGGATGGCGGCCGAGGGAGGAACGATATGGCTATCAAGAATGCGCCCACGCCGAAGGGCAAGGAAGCTGCAACAGGACTGCGGCAAGCCGCCGCCAAGGACGAGAAGAAGGTGGAGGCCAGAACTGGCCAAGATCTCAAGAAAGGCGCGAAACGCTTTGAGGAACGCTCAAGGAGTTCCGACGGGAAAAGTGCCGGAGCCAAGCAGAAATAGTTGCGGCACCGGATGTGGGCGACGGAAGCCGTCGATGCTTCAGTAAGTCCGCCCGGCGCGATTGTTTTCCTTTGCGTCATCACCTTCAGGCCAGGAACGAAAGCTTGCCTTAAACACTTCGCCTTATAGTCAGCAAATCTGGTCCAAAACCGCGAAAGGCCCGGGCGCTTGACCGATCAGGGATCGACGGTCCTTCGCATGCTCCGCAGAGCCTTCGGCTCGGCCTATGTGCCGGCCGGCCTCGCCTTCGTCATCGTGCTCATTGCCAGCGTCTATGCCGGCTATCTCAACCGGTCGTTGCATGAGCAGTCGATGCGCGCGCAGGTGCAGACCAAGATCAATCTGATCCGTGCCAAGCTCGAAGGCAACATCAACTCCAATATTCAGCTCGTGCGCGGGCTGGCGGCGACGGTGGAAACCGAGCCGGACATGGACCAGGCGCGCTTCGCCGCGCTCGCAGGCAACCTGTTCCGCGAGCAGAGCCAGCTGCGCAACATCGCAGGCGCGCCCGGCCTCGTCATCTCACTGATGTATCCGATGGAGGGCAACGAGAAGGCGATCGGCCTCGACTACCGCGCCACTCCCGATCAGAGCGAGGCTGCGCTGCGCGCCCGCGACACGCGACAGCTCGTGCTGGCCGGGCCAGTCGCGCTGAGGCAAGGTGGAACCGGCTTCGTCGGGCGCTTTCCGATCTATATCAGGACAGCCGGGGCACCAGACCGGTTCTGGGGAATCCTGTCGGCGGTCATCGACGTCGACAAGCTCTACCGCGACAGCGGCCTGAGAGACCCTGACCTTGGTCTCGACATCACAATCTCGGGCAAGGACGCGACGGGGGGAACCGGAGCGCGCTTCATGGGCGACCGTGACCTTACCGGCGAGAAGCCGGTGACGGCCGACGTGATCCTGCCGTCAGGCTTCTGGCATATCGCGGCAGTGCCAGCGGGTGGCTGGGACTATACGCCGGACAATGCGGCGCTGTTCCGGACGCTGCTTGCGCTCGCGCTGCTGGTGATCGTGATCCCGACCTTCTTCGTCGGCCGGCTCTATGGCGAGCGGGAGCGCTATTTCGAGAAGCTCGCCGAACGCGAGCAAGAGCTCGCGCGCCTGTCGCAGCGCCTGAGCCTCGCGCTCGATGCGTCGAAGATCGGCGTCTGGGAGCACAATGTTGCGACCAACCAGCTCGTCTGGGACGACCGGGTGAACGAACTGTACGGTCTGCCGAAGGATGGCAAGGTTCGCAGCTATGACGACTGGGCGAGCGCGATCCACCCCGACGACGCCGACCGGGCCCGCCGGGACTTCGAGTTGGCGGTGGAGCGCCATTCTGACTACGCATCCGAATACCGGCTCCTGCTGCCGGACGGCACCCTGCGCCATGTGCGCACCAAGGCGAAGTTCATCGAGGGCGACCGGGACGAGCCGCGGCTGATCGGCACCGAGTGGGACGTGACCGAGGACGTTCGGCTGCACAACGACCTCGAGCGGGCCCGTTTCCTGGCCGAGATGCGCAATGTCGAGCTCGAAGCCGCCAAGGGGCGCATCGAGCACAACGCGCTGCACGATCCGCTGACCGGCCTGCCCAACAGGCGCTACCTCGACCAGGTGCTGGAAAACCTGTCGGCGGCGGGCGCGGGTGGCGACGCCGCGCTGCTGCACATCGACCTCGACCGCTTCAAGCAGATCAACGACACGCTCGGCCACAGCGCCGGCGACGCGATGCTGGTGCACGCCGCCAGGGTGTTGGAATCGAACGTCCGCAAGACCGATTTCGTCGCCCGCATCGGCGGGGACGAGTTCGTGGTGCTGTGCCTGGCGTCGCCAACGAGCGCAGATCTCGCTGGCCTGGCCGACAGGATCATTGAGGAGATGCGCAAGCCGGTCTCGTATGACGGCCACCAGTGCCGCTTCGGAGTGAGCATCGGTATCGCGGTCGAGCAGGGCGAAGACGCGGACCCGAAGCGTCTGATGGTCAATGCCGACATCGCCCTCTACCGCGCCAAGAGCCGCGGCCGCAGCCGGCACGAGTTCTTCACCGAGGCGCTGCAGGCCGAGATCGTCGGCACGAAGCGGGTGGCAGACGAGATCCTGAACGCGCTCGAACGGCACGAGTTCGTCGCCTATTATCAGCCGCAGGTCGATGCAAGGACGTTCGAGATCGCCGGCGTCGAGGCGCTGGCGCGCTGGAAGCATCCGCGCCGCGGCCTGCTGTCGCCCGGCTACTTCCTCAAGACGGCCGAGGAGTTGAACGTCGTGTCGAGCATCGACCGGCTGATCCTCGAGGAGGCGCTGGCGGATTTCCGCGGCTGGAAGGAAAGCGGCCTGCCAATACCGCGCATCTCGGTGAACGTTTCGGCCCGCCGCCTGCAGGACGGAGAGCTGATCAGCGCGCTGCGGCAACTCGACATACCGCGCAACGCGGTGTCGTTCGAGCTGGTGGAATCGATCTTCCTCGACGACAATGACGACCTGATCACCTGGAACGTGAACCAGGTGAAGGAGCTCGGCATCGATGTCGAGATCGACGATTTCGGCACCGGCTACGCTTCGATCGTCAGCCTGCAGAAGCTGAAGCCGCGGCGGCTGAAGATCGACCGGCAGCTCGTGATGCCGATCGTCTCCTCCGTGAAGCAGAGGAAGCTGATCGAATCGATCATCGAGATCGGCAAGTCGCTCGACATCGAGATCGTCGCGGAGGGCGTGGAGACGATGCAGCACGCCGCGATACTGAAGGATATCGGCTGCCACTACCTGCAGGGTTTCGCCTTCGCCAAGCCGATGAGCGCCGGGGACCTTGAACGCTTTGCCCGCGCGCACGGGAAGCAAAAGGCCTCCTGACAACGGGCGAGCCGCAGTGCCGGGCGCACGCCCGTCCGGGCCAGCAAGTCCGCCACAAAATCCGCAATGACTCCGTGCAACCCTTAGGCTAATTGTGGGTTGTCTCGTGCCGGCTGACCGGCGCGAGGGTCGAAACCGGATTCGAGGAAGCACATGCGCTGGAGAGGCCGTCGTCAGAGCGACAACATCGAGGACCTGCGCGGCTCCGGCGGCGGTGGCTTCGGCGGCGGGACGGGTCGCGGGGGCGGCTTCCGTATACCGGTCGGGGGCGCGCGTAGCGGCGGGTTCAGCCTGTCGACGATCGTCATCCTCGTGGTGCTGTTCTTCGCGCTGCGCGCCTGCGGCATCGATCCGCTGGCGATGCTTGAGGGCGGCGGCCTTCCCGGCCAGACGCAGGTGCAACCCTCGCAGCCTGGCGGCCAGACGGCGCAGCCGACCGACGAGATGGGCCAGTTCGTGGCCACCGTGCTCGCCGAGACCGAGGACGTGTGGACAGGTATCTTCCAGGCCGAGGGCCAGACCTACCAGAAGCCGACGCTGGTGATGTTCTCCGACCAGGTGCGCTCGGCCTGTGGCTTCGCCTCGGCGGCCTCCGGCCCGTTCTACTGCCCCGGCGACCGCAAAGTGTATATCGACCTCGCCTTCTATGACCAGCTCGCCCGCCAGTTCGGCGCGGCCGGAGACTTCGCTCAGGCCTATGTGCTGGCGCATGAAGTCGGCCACCACGTGCAGAACCTGATCGGCGTGCTGCCGCGCTTCAACCAGATGCGCCAGACGATGAGCCAGGCCGAGCAGAACCAGATGTCGATGCGCGTCGAGCTGCAGGCCGACTGCTTCGCGGGCGTGTGGGGCCACTTCACCGACCAGAAGGGGCTGCTCGAAGAGGGCGACATCGAGGAGGCGCTAAACGCCGCCCAGCAGATCGGCGACGACACGCTGCAGCGCAAGACGCAGGGCTACGTCGTGCCGGAGAGCTTCAACCACGGCACGTCGCAGCAGCGCCAGACTTGGTTCGCGCGTGGCTTCAAGTCGGGCAAGCTGTCGGACTGCGATACGTTCAACAACCCGATCTGAGGATCGGCGTATTGGGGGCGACCCGCTGGCCGGGGGCCAGTCGCTTCGGCGTGAACCCAAGCGTGTGGGCGGAACGTTATGACTGCCTCTCCGCGTGCCGCGCGGCACGCGGAGGTTGAATAAATGCTGCACCGCAACGAAGATAACTTGCCTTCGGCCCGGTTCGATTCCATTGAGGTAGATGACGCCTATCCGTTGGGACGTGCATTCTATGCAGGGCAAGAGCGCCAACATCGAAAAAGCTTTGCGAAATGCCATCTCAGCAAGGCAAGCTGACACGTTGGCCAAGCGGCAAGTCATCTATGCGGCGGCGGAGAGCTCGCTGGAACGTTTGCTCGGCCAGGATGCCGATGCACCGCATGTGGCCCGAGTGGAGTCTCTGCGCACGCAACTGCAGACCGCGATCAATACGATCGAAAGCGACGTTTCGCCCGAGGCAAGTGCATCTGACGATGCGCCCATCCTCTCGCAATCAAGGAATCAAGCTCCCATGACGAACAGCACGCACCAGTCGCCCAAAGCTCCCGGCGCCACCCCTTTACGCAAATGGCTGCCGATCGCAGCTGTCCTGGTGCTGGCCATTGCAGCCGTCGGCGGATGGTTTGCCTATACAGCCAGCCAGGCACCCAGCAATGTGCCGCCGCATGCGCGGGCTGCCGAACTGCTTGGCGATCGCCACGGCGCCGCCGTCGCCAAGCTCAACCTAGACCCGCAGGTCGCCGGCTTTGTCGACCAGATGACGGTGCAGGATGGTCGCGTAGTCCTCAGCGGGTGGGTGGTCGACGGAACGAACTACGCCGTACCCGTCAGCGTTCTGGTATATGCCGGCGAGGATCTGATCGGCGCTGCCGGCAGCCAGGGCAAGCGCCCCGATCTGAAGATCTCCGCTGATCCCGATGCCGCCTACAGTGTCGCAACCGATGCCAGTTGCCCGAAGGGCACCGCATTGAACGTCATCGGAGTGACGTCCGACGGGCGTTATTCACCGCTGAAATTCTTCAAGCTAGAGGCCGTCTGTCCCTGATGACGTTCGGCTTGGCGGGAGTATTGAGCCCGCCAGAGCAGAAACGCATCAGCGCTCGGCGAGCGCCGGCTGGCCCTGCCGCTCGCGGATCAGGTTGACGAAGCGGCGGAAGAGGTAGTGCGAGTCCTGCGGGCCGGGGGAGGCCTCGGGGTGGTGCTGGACGGAGAACACCGGCTTGCCCGCGAGCGAGATGCCGCAGTTCGAGCGGTCGAACAGCGAAACGTGAGTCTCCTCAACGCCTTGCGGCAGGCTGTTCGAATCCACTGCGAAGCCGTGATTCATCGAGACGATCTCGACCTTGCCGGTGGTGTGATCCTTCACCGGATGATTGGCGCCGTGATGGCCTTGGTGCATCTTCACCGTTTTCGCGCCGAGCGCGAGCGCCAGCATCTGGTGGCCGAGGCAGATACCGAAGACCGGGATGCCGGTCTCAAGCAGATCCTTGATGACCGGTACGGCATATTCGCCGGTCGCGGCCGGATCGCCCGGGCCGTTCGACAGGAAGATGCCGTCGGGCTTCATCTCCAGAATCTCGTCGGCGCCGGTCTTGGCCGGCACCACGGTGACCTTTGCGCCGAGGCCGGCGAGGAGGCGCAGGATGTTGCGCTTTACACCATAGTCGACTGCGACGACGTGCATGGTCGGGGCGTCCTGTTCCGCATAGCCTTCGTTCCAGACCCAGGGCGTCTCGGTCCAGACGGAGGACTGACCGGAGGTGACCTCCTTGGCGAGGTCGAGGCCGACGAGGCCCGACCATTCGCGCGCCTGGCGCTTCAGGTCCTCGATGTCGAACTTGCCGTCCGGCGCATGGGCGATAACGGCGTTTGGCGCGCCCTTTTCGCGGATGAGGGCGGTCAGCGCGCGGGTGTCGATACCGCTCATGGCGATGACGCCGCGCCGCTTCAGCCACTGGTCGAGATGCTCGGAGGCGCGGTAGCTGGACGGGTTGGTGACGTCGGCCTTGAAGATCGCGCCGACCGCGCCGGAGCGCGCCGCCGGATTGAGGTCCTCGATGTCCTCGGCATTGGTGCCGATGTTGCCGATGTGCGGGAAGGTGAAGGTGACGATCTGGCCGGCATAGGACGGGTCCGTCAGGATCTCCTCATAGCCGGTCAGCGCCGTGTTGAAGACCACCTCGGCAACCGCGGAGCCCGGGGCGCCCAGGCCTCGGCCGCGGATCACCGTGCCATCTGCAAGCACGAGGCAGGCAGTCGGGACCTCTTTGGTCCAAGGGGCGGTCTTGTCGGCCATCGGGCTTCTCCTTCGCCGGCTGAGGCCAGCCTTGCATACGGTCCATATAGGGGCCATATGACGCGTGACAAAACACAAGGGCGGCGGCAGCCATCCTTGTGCGCAACACAACATCCGTGTCTTGAGGCGCGGACAATATGCGAACGGCGAGGAGCGGTCAACAACCGCCCGGGTTTCGCACCGCGAATTGCTTCCCTCGAAAAATCAAGGGGTTATGCGGTCGGAAACGAATTGCGCGGCGTTGTTGCCGTCGCTATCCTCGCACGTCGCCACAGGAGTGACACCATGCGCGAGATTCTCGCCGCACAGTTGAAAGACGCAATGAGGGGTGGCGACAAGCGCCGCATCTCCACCATCCGCCTGATCCAGGCCGCGATCAAGGACCGCGACATCGCGGCCCGTACCGCCGGCAAGGGCGCGGTGAACGACGAGGAGATCCTGCAGATCCTCGCCAAGATGGTGAAGCAGCGCGACGAATCGGCCCGTATCTACGAGGAGGCGAACCGCCTCGAACTCGCCCAGCAGGAGCGCGAGGAGATCGAGGTGATCAAGTCCTTCTTGCCCAAGCAGTTGGGCGAGGAAGAGGTCAGGCAGCTCTGCGCCGCCGTGATCGCCGACGTCGGCGCGGATGGCTTGCGCGACATGGGCAAGTGCATGGCCGCGCTGAAGGATCGCTATCCGGGCCAGATGGACTTCGGCAAGGCGAGCGGGGTGGTGAAGACCCTGCTGCAGTAGCGGCAACCGGTTTACAGCGACAAAGGTGAGCCCGGCGAGAGCCGGGCTTACTCGCTTTAAGGCGCCTTGCGCGCGCGGGGCTTTGCCTTCGAGGCGTTCAGCGCCACGGCGGCGCGGATCAGGTCCTTCAGAGCGTCGGCGTCGATCTCCTCGCCCTCGCGGATATCGATGGCGCGGCGGGTGTTGCCGTCGAGGCTCGAATTGAACAGAGGCTTGGGATCCGGCAGGGACGCGCCCTTGGCGAAGGTCAGCTTCACGACGGCCTTATACGTTTCGCCGGTGCAGACAATGCCGTCGTGCGACCAGACGGGAACGCCGCGCCATTTCCATTCCTCGACGATTTCGGGATCTGCCTGCCTGATGAGGCCGCGGACACGGGCGAGCGTTTCGCCGCGCCAGTCGCCGAGTTCGGCGATCCTCTGATCGATCAGCCGGGACGGGCTGTCCGTGCCCGGATCGCTCTTGCTTGTAGCCATGATCTTCGTCCTCACATCTTCTCGCCGGGCAGGCGGCTCGCCTGCCTCACCCAATTGGCGAACTGCGCCTCGTCGAGCGGGTCGTCCTCGCGGATGTCGAGATAGCGCACATCCTTCTGCTTCGAGGTACCGGGAGGCTGCGGCACAAGCGACGCGCCCTTGAAGAACGCGACCTTCACGTATTTTGCGAAGACGTGGAAGGAGAGAAACCATGTGCCCTCCGCATCCGGCGCGCCGTAGAAGGGCGAGTTCCATTTGACGGCCTTGCGCACACCGGGGACGGTGCGCGTGACGATGGCATCCAGCCTGCGGCCAAGGTCGCTCTTCCAGCCGGGCATGGCGGCAATATAGGCCTGAACCGGCGCGTCACCGTAGCCCTTGGCGATCTGGGGATTGCCGCCGGAGAGGAGGACCGGGCCGTCTGGCTTCGGTACGGCCTTTGCAGCCCTGGCAGGCGTCTTGTCTGGCATCCGATCGCTCCTATGCGCCGGCGCGCCGCCGCAGCGCATAGGGTAGCGCGAACATGTAGAGGCCGGTGGCGAGCAACAGGAAGAGCGGAGGCAATGGCGAATAGACCACCCAGGCGGGCGGCTCGCCCAGCGCCATCGCGACGAAGTTGGCGACGACGGCCAGCGTGAAGGCGATGGACAGCCAGCGGTGGACCTGCCGAATCCATTTGCTCCAGTTCAAGGGAACCTCCTCTGAAAATGTGTCGATGCGGCCGGGGCCGGACGTTATTCCATCTGGGCCACGACCTGTTCCAGACGATCGAGGAAGCGCGGCCAGCCGGCCCGCGCGCCGCCGAAGTAGCGCGGCTGGTCCGGGCGGAATCCCGTCTGCTCCATGCGCAGGCGCGTGCCCGATTGCGTCGGGACGAGCGTCCAGGTGACGACGCTTTCGAGATCGTGGTCGCCCCAGGAGTAGGACAGCGTCCGGTGATGCTCGACGGAGCGAACCTCGCATTGAACGACGCCCCATTCGGCGCGGAGCTCGAAACGATGGCCGATGACGGGCCTGAATTCGTTCTTCATCAGCCACTCCTCGATGAGATGGGGTTGGGTGAGCGCGCGCCAGATCTTCTCGGGCGGAAAGGGGATGTCGCGCTCGACGACGACGGAACGCGTTTCGGCCAATGGCGGGATCACTGGTCCATCCTTTTCAGAAGGTCTTCGAGGCCGTCGAACCGGCTCTGCCAGAAGCCCGACATGCGGTTCGTCCAGTCGACGAGCGGGGTGAGGGCGCCGGCATCGGCGCTGTAATGCGTCTGGCGGCCCGCATGGCGGTCGCGCACTAGGCCGGCTTGCTTGAGCACGGCAAGATGTTTCGAGACGGCGGGCTGCGAGACGCCGGCCTGCGCGGTCAGTGCGCCGACGGTCTGCTCGCCCTCGCGGCACAGCCGCTCGAAGATCGCGCGCCGCGTCGGATCGGCGAGCGTCCTGAAAAGCATGTCATGGGCGTCGAGCATGGCAACCAATAACCCGTTGGCTATTGATTGTCGTATAACTCGGTGGCTATGGATTGGTCAAGGCGGCTGCTAACAGGAACGCATGGGCGGGCGTCGGCCGGGCTATTCGCCCGGGCGCACGAGGCGGCCTTCCTCGGCCTTGTGGTAGAACTGGCTCGCGACGAGCCAGCCTTTCAGGGGACGCAGCGGCGGTATGCAGGTGGCGAAGACGATCGGCAGCGAGACGAAGACGTGGAACCACATCGACGGCTCGAAGGTGATCTGCGCCCAGACGGCGAACCAGACCGAAGGAATGCAGGCGAAGCAGATGACGAAGAAGGCGGGGCCGTCGGCGGGATCGGCGAAGGAATAGTCGAGGCCGCATACCTCGCAGCGCGGGGCGAGCTTGAGGAAGCCCTCGAACAGGTGGCCTTCGCCGCAACGCGGGCAGCGGCCGCGAATGCCGACTCTCCAGGGTTCGAGCGGGGGATAGGTGGCATGGTCGTGCATGGCGTCACTCCGCGCGACCGGCATGGTTTGGCGCTATGCTTCCGGTCGAAATCCATATATGTTCAGCTCTTGAATGCATACAATGCGACAAATTGTATGGCTTGGGGCGATATGCAAGACAGCGCGCATGCGGTTTCCGATCTTTCCTGGCTGGCGCCCGTGGGCACCGGCGGCGGGCCGATCTATCTGAGGATCGTCGAGGCGCTCGGCGAGGCGCGCGCCAGCGGCTTGCTCCAGCCCGGCGACCGGCTGCCGCCGCAGCGCGACCTGGCACAGGCGCTGGGCGTGGACCTGACGACGGTGACGCGCGCCTTCATGGAGGCGCGGCGGCGCAACCTGATCGAGGCGGCACCCGGGAGGGGCACGTTCGTCACGCCCGGCGGTTCCGACGAGCCGGTGCTCGACCTGAGCATGAACATCCCGCCGGCGCCGCTCGGGATCAACCTGCCGGCGCTGATCAGGAGCGGCATCGACGGGCTGCTGAAACGCTCCAGCGCCGAGGCGCTGTTGTCCTATCATCCCGGGCCGGGCTCGGCGTCCGAACGGGCGGCGGGGTCGCAGTGGATCGCGGGCGAGGGCGACCGGCCGGCGGTCGCGCGGATGGCAGTCGGCTCCGGCGCGCAGGCGCTGCTGGCGGCCGCCGTGCTGGCGCACAGCCGGGAAGGGGATGTGATCCTGACAGACATGTGTACCTATCCGGGGCTGATCTCGCTGACGCGCGCACTGGGACGCGGGCTCGTCGGCGTGCCGGGCGATGCAGACGGCATGCTGCCGGATGCGCTGGAGATGCAGGCGCGGCATTGCTCGGCGCGGCTGGTCTATCTCAACCCGACGCTGCACAACCCGACGACGCTGGTCATGCCGCAGGCGCGACGGGAAGACCTTGTGACGGCGGCGCGGCGTCTGGGGCTGACGATCGTCGAGGACGATCCGTACAGCAGGTTCCTGGCGGACGCGCCGCCGAGCCTGCTGTCGCTCGCGCCTGACGTGACAATCCACGTGGCGACACTGGCGAAATGCATATCGCCCTTCCTGCGCACCGCCTTCCTCGTCGCGCCGGAGGTCGAGACGGCCGAGCGCATCGCCGCGGCGCTTCGCGGCATCACGCAGATGGCGCCGCCGCTGATGACGGGTCTCGCCGCCGAATGGATCCGGAGCGGCATGGCGGGAGAGATTGCCGCGGCGGTGCGCGTGGAGGCGGTCGAGCGGCAGCGCATCGCGGCCAGCATGCTGCCGACAGGCGCGATGACGCAGGAGGCGAGCCTGAATATCTGGCTGCCGCTGCAGGATGTGATCGGCGCCGAGGAACTGGTGCGGCTGGCGCGGCGGCGCGGGCTGGCGATCAGCCCGGGCGGGGAGTTCGCCGTGAGCGGAGGCGCCGCGAATGCCGTGCGCATTGCGCTGGGTGCCGCCGCCAGCCGCGAACGGCTGAAGGAAGGGCTGCGAAGCCTGGTGTCGATCCTGTCGGAGAGCCGCGAGCGGGTCGGCTTGGTCGTCTGAAGCGCCTGCCGGCTACGCGAACAGCGCATGAAGAGCGTTCACCAGCCCGGTCGTGTCGACGCCGACGACCGAAACCACGGCGATCACCCCGGCGGCAAACAGAAACAGATCGGACTTGAACGTGTGCATGACTATCCCCTTCGAGGAGACGGATAGCGATGCAATTCGGCCCGATCATGCCGGGATTCCGGCGAATTGACGGCAGGGACGTTCTTTCTCACGACGCCTTCAGGCGCGAGCCGCGCAGGAGGCCCTGTTCCTCGAGGACCGGATAGGCGATCGAGGCGAGGAGGGAGTTGATCTGCTTCAGGTCGCGGATCGTGTCGAGGTGGATGGAGCTCGTCTCGACGCTGCGGGCGGTGCCGGCGCGCAGGCGCTCGAAATGGCCCTGCGTCGACGATTTCTCGCGGTCGCGCAGCCGATCCTTCTCCTGGACGAGCTGGAGGGCGGTCTCGCGGTCGCGGCTGACCAGGACGTTGAAGGCGAGGCGCGCATTGGCAAGGACCGAGGCGTGGAAGGCGGTGAGCTCGCGCCAGCCGTCTTCGGTGAATTCGAGCTTGCGGTCCATCTTCTTTCGGACGTGGACCAGCATGTTGCGCACGATGATGTCGCCGACCTGCTCGAGCTTGATGCAGGCGCCGATGAGCTCCTGGCAGCGCATGGCCTCGGATTCGCTCAGCTGGTGCGCGGTGACCTTGGCGAGGTAGATCTTGATGGCCGCGTGCCAGCGGTCGACGCGGTCGTCGAGGGCAGCGAGATGATCGATGCGCGCCTTGTCCGGATTGCGGTAGAGATCCATGATCTCCACCAGCATGATCTCGATCGTCTCGCAGATGCGCACCACCTCGCGGGTGGCGTTGGCGAGCGCCTGCGAGGGCCTGTCCAGAGCGTCTTCCTCCAGCGCGCTACGTTCGGCCGGCGCGACTTCCGGCACGGTCGGGCTGCTGAGAGCGACGAGCGCCTTCGAGGCGCGGTAAACCAGGCCAGCCAGCGGAATGCCGGCAAGCAGGATCACGCAGTTGAACAGGATGTGTGCGTGGACAATCTGGTCGGGCACCGTCGTGCCGAGGAGGGCGAGCGGGGGCTTGAACGTGAGCAGCAGCGTCAGCGCGACCAAGGAGCCCGCGCCGCGCATCAGGAGATTGCCGATCGGCACGACGCGGACGGCGGGGGCTGCGCCGCGCGTCAAAAGGGGCGCGATGACCGAACTGCCAAGGTTGACGCCGAGCACCAGGACGACGCCGAGCTCAGCCGGGATCAGGCCGCGCCCGGCGAGCGCGACGAGCAGCAGGACGGCCGCGATGCTGGAATGGAACAGCCAGGTCATCAGCGCCGCGATCAGGAAGGCGGTGACCGGATCGCCCGAGAAGTAGCCGATGATGACAGGCAGCAGTCTCGAGTCGCGCAGGGGCTCGGCGGCCGTGCCGATCATCTCCAGCGACAGGATCATCAGTCCGATGCCGACGAGGATGCGGCCGAGCTGGCGCCACTCGCGCCGCTCGGTTGCCATGAAGAAACTCGTTCCGGCAACGAGGCAGAGCGGGACGAGCAGCCTGAGATCGAAGGACAGGAGCTTGACGAGCAGGGCCGAGCCGACCTCGGCGCCGCGCACGGCCAACTGCCCCGCCATGCCGCCGACCACGCCGGAACCGGCGAAGGATGCGATCAGCAGGGTGACCGCGGTGGAGCTCTGCAAGGCGATGGCGAGGCCCGCGCCGGCGATCACGGCGAGCAGGGGATTGCCGAGCGTGGAGCGCAGCCGGCCGCGCAGCGTGTCGCCATAGGCGCGTTCCACGCCCGTCTTGACCATCCGCGTCGCCCAGAGGAGCAGCGCGACCGCGCCGGCGAGGTTGAGGAGAACGATGGTGCCGCTCATCGCAGAGCTAGACCATCTTCCTGTGAGCCATGTCCGTGAATTCCTTCGCTTCCGAAACCGATTCGGCCAGTAAACAGATTAGCCGGATAATAGTGTGGCGGGCTGCGGTTTCCAGCGTGTGTCGCCGACGCCCGGTGTCGGGATCAGGATGCCGCGTGCAACGGTATCCGGCGCTCCGAACATTACGGAAATGTAATAAGGCTTTGTAATTATTACATAATTGTAATTGACGGTTCATCGCTCGTTCATCCGCGCCACCTTAGGGTCGCCGTGTCCATCACGAGGAGACAGAGATGAAACGCATCGTTCTTTCCGCCCTGGCGCTCGCGATCCTCGCCGCGCCGATGGCGCAGGCCCAGGCCGCGTCGACCCGCAGCCACGAGCCGCGCATCGAGGACCAGAGCGGCCGTCCGGGCGCCAGCCAGGGCCATTCCGTGCGCCGGAAGGTCGAGAAGCATCACCGCTACGAGCGGGGCCAGCGCTTCACCAACTGGAAGCGCTACGAGGCCCGCGACTGGAAGCGGCACGGGCTGCGCAAGCCTGGCCACGGCCAGCGCTGGATCCGCGTCGGCAACGACTACATGCTGATCACCATCGCCAGCGGCATCATCGCGGGCGTGATCGCCGGACGGTAAGGAAGACGTCCGAAGATGGGGCGGCCCGATGGTCGCCCCAAACAGTCAAGCCTCGGCGGTGCGCAGCGGAGGGAGCGCGCCGCTCTGCTTTTCCACCGACCACGACCGCGCGGCCACCACCGCGGCAATCAGCATCGAGGCGACGCCGACCAGCGGCAGCGCGCGGTAACCAAGGCCGCTGGTGATTATCAGCCCGCCGACAAAGGCGGCGATCGCGATGCCCAGGTTGAAGCCGGCCGGGATGAGCGAGGAGGCGAGGTTGGGCGCATCCGCGGTCCAGGAGAGGATGCGCGTCTGCAGCGGCGTGCCGATCGAGAAGTTGATGCAGCCCCAGAGCGGAACGAGGATGACCATCGCGAGCGGCCAGGGGCTGAGCAGGTAGAGAAGGGCGGCCACTACCGACTGGATGACGAGCAGCGCGATGAGGGAGGGCATCAGCTTCCAGTCGGCGAGCCTGCCGCCGAGATAGACGCCGAGCGTCGCGCCGAGGCCGTTGATGAGCAGGATCCAGGGAATGGTGGCCGCGTCGAGCCGTGTCACCTCCTGCAGGAAAGGCGAGATGTAGGTGAAGGGCACGTACTGGCACATCATCAGCATCAGCATGACGATCAGCGTGGTCCAGACCTGCTGGCGGCCGAGCACGCCGATCTCCTCCGACAGATGGGGCGGCTCGGCGCGGGGGCCTTCCCGATTGGGCAGCAGCGCCGGGATCGCGGCAAGCGTGAGGATGCCGAGGCCGAACATCGCCCAGAAGGTCGCGCGCCAGCCGAAGGCATTGCCGATGGCGGCCCCTATCGGCACGCCAACGATGTTGGAGACGGTGAGGCCGGCGAGAACGACGGCGACGGCCATGCCGCGCCGCTCCGGCGGGACGAGGCCGATGGCGACGACCATGGCGACGCCGAAATAGACGCCGTGCGCGCCGGCGACGATGACGCGGAACAGGAGCATCGAGGCAAAGCCCGGTGCCAGCGCACAGGCCAGCTGGCCGGCGACGAAGACCAGGGACAGGCCGATCAGCAGCGTCTTGCGCGGCACTCCGGTGGTGAGGATGGTCAGCACCGGCCCGGCGACAGCGATGGCCAGCGCATAGCCGGAGACGAGATAGCCCGCCGCCGGAACGGAGACGCCGAGGCCTTCGGCAAGCTGCGGCAGGATGCCGGCAATGACGAATTCGGTGGTGCCGAAGGCGAAGGCGGTGACGAAGAGGGCGATTATGGGGAGGGGCATGCGGCTGACCGGTTGGAAACGGCGTCCGTAGCACCACGAATCGCCGCGCGCGGCAATCGAGTTCTGCGCGAGAGGGGTGCAGTTTTTCTGGACGGGCGGCGGCGGTTACCCGGCCTTGTCAACCTTCTGACGCTCCTGCATGTAGTGGCGCAGAACGGCATTGATGCGCGTCTGGTAGCCCTTTCCGGTCGCCCTGAAGAAGTCGAGCACGTCCTTGTCGAGGCGGATCGAGATCGCATCCTTGGGGACGGGAACGACGATCGTTGCCTTCGACCAGTCGATGTCCATGAACTCGGCCCAGTCGGGATCATCGCGCATCTGCGCTTCGATCTCGGCGTCGGTCATGGCGTCGACGCGCGCCCAATCGGTGCGACTACCGTGCTTGCGAATACGCTCCAGCGCTTCTTCATAGGTAGTGGAGACGGTATTCTCTTTTTTCATTTTTCCTCGCCGCCCTGGCCGAAATGATCCAGCAAACATCGCCTCGAGGCGTGTAAATCACCGCGATCACGCGGTCGGAATGCGGACATATCGCCAGTATCCGGACTTCTCCATTTCTATCCGAGCGCGTCTCGAGATGCGGCTGCGACAAAGCGATCAGGGCTTCGTCGAAATCGATCCCGTGTTTGTCGATGTTGATACGTTCCTTGTTACGGTCCCAATCGAAGCGAGTGAACCGAACCGTCTCAACCATGCGCATACCGCCCTCCCGCGGGTCGAGGATCACCGCACGTCATGCGCATCGCTGTATATACACCTGGAACTGCGGCGGTGCAACCTGTGAAACCCGGTGAAAGGCGAGCCTACCTCTCGCGTGCGCGGGCAGGGCGGCATACATATGGCTCATGCGCTTTCCGCCCGCCTTCCTCGACGAGATCCGCGACCGCGTGCCGATATCCTCGGTGATCGCAAGCCGCGTCTCGTGGGACCGCAAGAAGACGAACGCGTCGAAGGGCGATTACTGGGCCTGCTGTCCGTTCCACGGCGAGAAGTCGCCGTCCTTCCACTGCGAGGACAGGAAGGGGCGCTACCACTGCTTCGGCTGCGGGGTGTCGGGCGACCATTTCCGCTTCCTGACCGAGCTTGAGGGACTGTCCTTCCCCGAGGCCGTCGAACGCGTTGCCGGGATGGCGGGCGTGGCGATGCCGGCGCGCGATGAGGTTCAGGAGCGCCGGGAGCAGCAGCGCGCCAGCCTGACCGACGTGATGGAGATGGCGACGCGCTGGTTTCAAGAGCGACTGCAGGGGCCGGAGGGCGCCAAGGCGAGGGCCTACCTGCGCGACCGGGGGCTCACTTCGGTGACGCAGCAGACGTTCCGACTCGGCTACGCGCCGGAAAGCCGCAATGCGCTGAAGGAATTTCTTGCCTCAAAGGGGATCACCAAGGATCAGATCGAGGCCTGCGGGCTGGTGCGGCACGGCGACGACATTGCCGTCTCCTACGACTATTTCCGCGACCGCATCATGTTTCCGATCGAGGACCGGCAGGGGCGGGTGATCGCCTTCGGCGGGCGGGCGCTGAGCTCGGACGCGCTGGCGAAATACATGAACTCGCCGGACACCGAGCTCTTCCATAAGGGCAATGTGCTCTACAACTTCGCCAGGGCGCGCAAGGCGCAGGGGCGCGAGGGCACGATCATTGCCGTCGAGGGCTACATGGACGCGATCGCGCTGTCGCAGGCGGGTTTCGAAAATGTGGTGGCACCGCTCGGCACGGCGCTGACCGAGAACCAGCTCGAGCTGTTGTGGCGGATGACCGGCGAGCCGGTGCTGTGCTTCGACGGCGACAAGGCGGGGCTGAAGGCGGCATGGCGAGCGGCAGACCTCGCGCTGCCGCTGGTTCAGGCTGGCAAGCCCGGGAAGACGGTACGCTTTGCACTGCTGCCCGAAGGCAAGGATCCCGACGACCTCGTGCGCACGGAGGGGCCGGACGCGTTTTCAAAGATACTCTCGGAGGCGCGGCCCCTCGTCGACATGATCTGGATGCGCGAGACGTCCGGTGGGGTGTTCGATACGCCGGAGAAGCGGGCGGAGCTTGAAAGATCGCTGCGCGAGATCACCTCGCGCATCAAGGACGAAACCGTGCGCTTTCACTATCAACAGGAAATGCGCGAGCGGGTGCAGGTGTTCTTCGGCTCGACCCGCGCGGCACGGGGCGAGCGCGGCGACTTCCGCAAGGGCGGACAGCAGCGGCGCGGCGGACCGGCCGATGGGCGCATGGCGTTCAGCGACAGCCTGACGCGGTCCGCGCTCGTGAAAGGCGGGGCGATGCCGATCCGCGAGGCGGCGATCATGGTGGCGCTGATCAGCCATCCGGCGCTGATCGAGGAGAATTACGACCTGATCGAGATGCTTGACCTCAGCAATCCGCGGCTGGTGCAACTGCATGTCGCATTGCTCGACGCGCTGGCGCATGACGCGGCGGGCGACCGCGACAGCCTGCTCGACGTGGTGCGCGAGGCAGGCCTGGAGCCGGTGTGGCAGGAGGCGACGGAGCTGGTGCGGCGGGTGCGCGACTGGACCGCGCTCGAGGACGCGGCGCTGGATGATGCCCGCGACGCCTTCGCGCAGGCGCTCCACTTGCACCGCAGCCAGCGCACTCTACATAAGGAGCTGAAGGCGGCCGAAATCGCGCTCGCGTCGGAATCGACGGAAGAGAATTTCATGCGCCTTCTCGACATACAGTCCCAGTTCCGTGACATGCAGGCGACCGAAGCGCTGATCGAAGGCTTTGGCGTGCAGTCGGGACGGGCTGGCAGGAACTGAACGTCGCGTATCGAACCAGCGAATCGGGCGAAGGTGCGAATTTGATTCGCTTTTTCGCCACGAATCAGGTTTGAGCCGCTTGACGTTCGGTACAATTGTCGGAATCACGACGGTTCAACACTGGCTGATCAGCGGGAAACCGCGAGACGATGGACTGGCCGGAAGGCCGAGGAACAGGACGGAGCGCTGGCCGCTGACGGGACAATATCTCCCGTTCCCGGTAACAGGGTTAATCGGACATTAAGCGGAACCTGGATAGCTGCTCCGAAGGGAGCGGAATCAGACCGTATCCGTACCCGATCCTCGGCAAGATGCAATACGCGCCCTATCTAGTAGGGACGGAAGCAGGCGGCCTGCGTTTGGAGATGCAAGGAATGGCGACAAAGGAAAAGGAAGAGGCGGAGACCGAACGCGAAGGCGCCCCCGACGGGCCTCTGCTCGACCTGTCCGACGACGCCGTCAAGAAGATGATCAAGCTCGCGAAGAAGCGCGGCTATGTCACCCTTGACGAGCTCAATGCCGTGCTCCCCTCCGAGGAGACGGATCCCGACCGGATCGAAGACGTCAATGCCATGCTGAACGACATGGGCATCAACGTCGTCGAGGATGGCGAGAACGACGAGGCCGAGGCGGATTCGGGCTCCGACGGCGAGGAAGAGGCGAACGAGCTGGCCGAACAGACCGGCACGGCGGTCGCCGCCGTCACCAAGAAAGAGCCGACAGACCGCACCGACGACCCGGTGCGCATGTATCTGCGCGAGATGGGCTCGGTGGAGCTGCTCTCCCGCGAGGGCGAAATCGCGATTGCCAAGCGAATCGAGGCCGGCCGCGAGACGATGATCGCCGGCCTGTGCGAGAGCCCGCTGACCTTCCAGGCGATCATCATCTGGCGCGACGAGCTGAACGAAGGCAAGATCCTGCTGCGCGAGATCATCGATCTCGAGGCGACCTATGCCGGCCCCGAAGCCAAGCAGGCGCCGATCGTCGAGCGCGTGGACGAGGACGCGAAGCCGAAGGAAGAGCCGCGCCAGGCACGTCGTGGCCGCGACGACGAGGACGACATCACCAATGTCGGCGGCGAAAACCGCGTCGAGGACGAGGAAGAGGACGAGGACGAGCAGAACCTTTCGCTGGCCGCGATGGAGGCGGAACTCCGCCCGCAGGTCATGGCGACGCTCGACGTCATCGCCGACACTTACAAGAAGCTGCGCAAGCTGCAGGACCAGCAGGTCGAGCAGCGTCTCGCTGCCATGGGCGCGCTGTCGTCCGGCCAGGAGCGCCGCTACAAGCAGCTGAAGGACGAGCTGATCACGGCGGTGAAGTCGTTGTCGCTCAACCAGAACCGCATCGAGTCGCTGGTCGAGCAGCTCTACGACATCAACAAGCGGCTGGTGCAGAACGAGGGCAAGCTGCTGCGCCTCGCCGAGAGCTATGGCGTGCGCCGCGAGGAGTTCCTGCGCGAATACCACGGCTCCGAGCTCGATCCGAACTGGATCAAGTCGATCGCGAACCTGGTTTCGCGCGGCTGGAAGGAGTTCACCAAGAACGAGCGCGACGCGATCCGCGACCTGCGGGCCGAAATCCAGAACCTTGCGACCGAGACCGCGATCTCGATCGGCGAGTTCCGCAAGATCGTCAACCAGGTCCAGAAGGGCGAGCGGGAAGCCGCGATCGCCAAGAAGGAGATGGTCGAGGCGAACCTGCGCCTGGTGATCTCGATCGCCAAGAAATACACCAACCGCGGCCTGCAGTTCCTGGACCTGATCCAGGAAGGAAACATCGGCCTGATGAAGGCGGTGGACAAGTTCGAGTATCGCCGCGGCTACAAGTTCTCCACCTATGCGACGTGGTGGATCCGGCAGGCGATCACCCGCTCGATCGCCGACCAGGCGCGCACGATCCGCATTCCGGTTCACATGATCGAGACGATCAACAAGACCGTGCGGACGAGCCGCCAGATGCTGCACGAGATCGGCCGCGAGCCGACGCCGGAGGAACTGGCCGAAAAGCTCGCCATGCCGCTCGAAAAGGTGCGCAAGGTGCTGAAGATCGCCA
>Ga0164290_1001433_pt1 | contig 34884 bp, 38 predicted proteins | sample Micstemetagenome_FD_108782 | JGI IMG/M metagenome (GOLD analysis project Ga0164290, IMG submission 108782) | Contaminated culture microbial community from soil near Moab, Utah, USA - Microcoleus steenstrupii SON62 (Illumina Assembly) | ecosystem: Environmental > Terrestrial > Soil > Soil crust...
CGGGATCGAAGCGGCCCATGATGCAGAAGCGGTCGGGATGGCGCGCCGCGGCATCGAGCGCCAAATCGTTGCGATCGCCCTCCCACGACGGCGGCACGATGACGACGCCGTCCACCCCAGCCTTGTCCATCTCGGTCAGCAGCTCTTCCTTGCCGAGCGGCGCGCGATGCGGCTCGGCGCGTGCCGGCCACGGGCGCTCGCGCGTGTTGGCGGCCCAGATGTGCACCTGCGCGTCGACGATCTTCATGATTTGCTCCTCAACGCCAGCCGGGTGCGGCGCGCAGCAGTCGCCCGATCAACCACATGCCGAAGCCCCACAGGCCATAGACCAGCGGCAGCACGACCAGGATGGGCATGGTGGGCATGCGGAACGTGCCGCCGCTCTTGAGGGGCAGCACGACGAACCAGTTGGCCAGACTCACGACGATGGCGGCGAACAGAATCCAGCCCAGAACGCCGCCCATGACGCCCCGCATCCTCGGAACCAGGAAGGCCGCGGCAATCCCCCAAAGGCCGCCCCAGAAGGCCGCCGAGATGATGTACGGCACGCCCCAAGGCGGCACCCCGCGCATGTTGTAGAGAGGGACCCGGGTGTAACCGAGCTGGTTGGCGATCCAGAAGCCCAGCTGATGGAAAATCAGAACGCTGAGCGCGCCGGCAACGAAGCCGACCAGCACCGTGCCTATCCATTTGTTCATGCGAGGCTTCCTCCAACTGGCCTGCGATCGCACCACGGCCGGGCCCTCTCCAGTTCCGCGGCGAGCGAGAACAGCATCTCTTCGGCGCCGAAGCGGGCGGCAAACTGCAATCCGATCGGCAGAGCGTCGGCGGTCCAGGCCAGCGGCACGGACATTGCCGGCACGCCTGCAACATTGCAGACAGAAGTGAAGGCGACCATCGGCGCCAACTCCGCTTGAAACCTCTCGGAGTCGCCGTCCATGCGCACGGTGCCGAGCGGCAGCGAGACGCGGGCGACGGTCGGCGACAACAGCACGTCATGGCATTCGAAGAATGCCCCGAGCTGGCGCCCGGTGCGATGGAAGGTCTGTACCGCGCGGATGTAGTCGTGAGCGCCGATGCTGCGGCCCTGCTCGGCCGCCTCGCGCGTCACGCGCTCGAGATCGTTCGGCCCCGGCACGCGGCCATTGGCGCGGATCTGGATATTGGTCCAGGTGTTGGCCGCCATCACCGTGCCGAGCGCCATGCCTGCAGCGGTAGCGTCGTAGTCCGGATAGTCTTCCTCGACCCGGTGGCCGAGCTCCTCCAGCAGCTTCGCCGTATCCTCGACCGCCGCGACCAGCGCGGGATCGAGCGCCGCGCCGCCGACCGGATGGCGCATGAAGGCGACGCGGAGCTTGCCGGGCGAACGTTGGGTCGCCGACAGAAACGAGCCGGCGGCTGGCGCGGCGTAGGGATCGCCGGGCTCGCTGCCTGCGACGGCGTCGAGCAGAGCGGCGCTGTCGCGCACCGAGATCGACACGGCGAGCTGAGCGCCCGCGCCCGCCAGCGTCTCGCCGATCGGCGCCAGGCTCACACGGCCGCGCGATGGCTTCAGCCCGAACAGGCCGCAGAGCGCCGCCGGGATGCGGATCGAGCCGCCACCATCAGTCGCATGCGCCATCGGCAGGCCGCGCGCCGCGACGATGGCCGCCGAGCCGCCGGACGACCCACCCGGTGACAGATCCTTGCGCCACGGACTGTGCGTGGCGCCGCCGAAGGCAGGCTCGGTCGTCGGCGCGAGGCCGAATTCGCTCGTGTTGGTGCGGCCCACGATGACCAGCCCCGCTCGGCGCATGCGGGCGACGGCTGCACTGTCGGCCGCGGCCACCGGCTCCCTGGCGAAGAAGCGCGAGCCCAGGGTAGTCGGGGTGCCGGCGCAATCGGCCATCAGCTGCTTGACCACGAACGGCACGCCCTGGAACGGCCCCTCGCCGGCCGCCGCGACCGACTTCTCGAGCAGGGCGCCGTCGTAGAAGTCGGTGATGGCGTTCAGCGTCCCGTTGAGCGCGCGCAGCCGGGCCAGCGTGCCGTCGAGCAGCTCGCGCGCGCCGAGCTTGCGTTGCTTGACCAGCTGGGCGACCGCGAGCGCGTCATGGGACGCAAACAGATCGTCCACCTCAGTTCCGCCAGCGCTCGAGGTTGGCTGCCACAAAGGCGTCGTCGTTCAACTCGGGATAGGTAGCGTAGAGGCGATCGATGCCTTCGCTCTGGCCAGCGCTCAGCGTCTCGTGCGGATCGAGGCACTCGATCGAGGTCATCAGGCCCTGGCGGCGCAGGATCTCGTGGCAGCCAGGAATGCAGCCGGCGAAGTCGTGCTCGACGTCGAACACCACCGAGTTGCAGTCGGTGACGAAGGAATCGAGGGCCAGCATCTCCGGCGGAATGGCGCCCGCCTTCACCGAGAGCTTGAGCTTCTCCAGCAGCTCGACGGCGCCGCGTGTCCAGACGCTCCAGTGGCCGAGCAGGCCGCCCTGGAAGCGCAGCGTGACCTCGCGATTGCCGGTGCGCACGACCATCGGCGTCAGGAGATCGGCGACGATGTGATCGTCGTTGCCGGTGTAGAGCGTGATGCGCTCCTCGGCATGGGCCTGGGCGATGCCGACCGCGACGTCGAGGGTTCGATAACGGTTGAACGGCGCCACCTTGATCGCCACGACATTGTCGATGGCGGCGAAGCGCGCCCAGAAGGCGCGCGACAGCGGGATGCCGCCCACCGCGGTCTGCAGGTAGAAGCCGACCAGCGGCATTTCCTTCGCCACGGCGGTGCAGTGATCGATCAGTTCGTCCTCGCTCGCGCCCTTCAGCGCTGCGAGCGACAGCAGCACGGCGTGGTAGCCGAGGGCGCGCGCCGTGCGCGCCTCCTCGACCGCCTGCGCGGTCTTGCCGACCGCGCCCGCAATCATCACCAGCGGACGGTCTGTCCATTCGCGTGCCGTCTCGATGGCGAGCTCGAGGACAGGCCGGTAGAGCCCGACCTCGCGGATGGCGAACTGCGTGGAATGCACCCCGACTGCCAGCCCGCCCGACCCGGCATCGACATAGTAGCGGCTGATCGCGCGCTGCGACCGCTTGTCGAACTTGCGGTCGGGTCCCAGTGCCAGCGGATGGGCGGGAATCACCGAGCCTTGCCGCAACAGGGTGAGGACCGGCGCCGGGAGGTCACGCCAATGAAGGGCCTTGTCCGAGGTCATGGGCCATCCTAGCCGAGTTCGGGCCCCGCGAGGGCAAAGACGTGCGAGGCATCGTCGAGGCCTTTGGCGTCTCCCAAGGTCATGCGCATGTAGCCGCGGGGCGTGACGGCACCCTGCTTCTCCAGCCACGACCGCACGGCGCCATGGGCGGCCGGCACGTCGACAATAAAAGGTCCTGGCGCCGCCGAGGCGGCCTTGCTGATCAAGGCAAGCGCGATCGCCTCACTGTCCGCCACCACGGGACCGAGCGAGGTCGCCATTCGACCTTCGCGGCCGAGCACATAGCCCACGATCCCTCCGGCGCGATCCTCGGCGATCCAGGCTCGGCCGGGCTGGCGCAGCGCGAGATGCGCCAGGACGGCGGGCCGCTCCATACCCGTCAGCGGGCGGTCGTAGAGCGCGAGCCTCGGCAGGTCGGCCGCTCCGATCGCGCGCAGCGTCACGCCGAAAGGTGCCGCGACCTCGTCCCTGGCCTCATCGAAGTGCCAGCGGGCGATGGCGTAGAGGTCGTGGAACCCGAGCGGCAGGTAGATCGGCCGACCTTGTTCGGTGGCATCGAGACCGGCGACAGCGCCCGCCGACCGCACCTCCTCGATACAGCGCTTCAGCAGGCCGGTACCGACGCCGCCGCGCCGACGCTCCTTCGTCACCAGCACCATGCTGATCCAGGCGAGCTTCCGGCCGAGCGGCAGCACCAGCGAGCTCGCCTGCCAACGGCCGTCCGGGCCGACGCAGCCGAAACCGCGGCCGGCTCCCAGCATGAACCGCCAGTCGGCGAGATTCTGGTTCCAGCCCGCCTCGACCGACAGTGGCCACACCGCCTCGCAAAGCGCCGCATCGATTGGCCGGACATCCAACGTTTCAATACTTGCCATCGCGCACCTCGTAGTGCGTGGGCTTGTCGATCGTCGCCATGCCGCGGGCCAGCCAGTCGGCCGTCCATTCGATCATGCGGCCAAGCGGCACCGACGGCGGCCCGAACTCCTTCACCATGCGCCGCGAATCGTTCAGCCAGCCGGTCGCTGCCGGGGTGCCGGTGAGCCTGGGCTGCCTGCCCAAAAGCTTGCCGAACTCGCCCGCCAGCCAGCGCACCTCGATGGTCTCGGGACCGGTCACATTGATGGGCGTCGTCGGCGTGGTCGCGTGGGCAAGGCAGCGCAGCGCCACGCTGTTGGCGTCGCCCTGCCAGATCACGTTGACGTGGCCCATCGCGAGATCGATCGGCTCGCCATCGCGCACCTTGCGGCCGACGTCGTGCAGCACGCCGTAGCGCATGTCGATGGCGTAGTTCAGCCGGAACAGCCGGCCCGGCGTGCCGTGCTTGTTGGAAAAGTACTCGAACATGCGTTCGCGGCCGGCGCACGTGTTGGCATAGTCGCCGGGCGGCGGCACCGGCGGCACATCCTCGCTGGCGCCGCCACTGTCGACCGGCACGAAGGGATAAACGCAACCCGTCGAGAAAGCGACGATGCGCGACTCCTTGAATACCTCGGCGACCATCGCCGGCACCTGCACATTCATCGCCCAGGTGAGCGGCACGTCGCCGGCGGCGCCGAACTTGCGGCCGGCCATGAAGACGACATTGGCGGCCTTGGGCAGGTTCTCAAGCTGCGCCCGATCCAGAAGATCGGCCGAGATCGGCTCGACGCCCGCCTTCATCAGCGCCTCGCGCACGCCCGCTTCGCTGAACCGCGCCACACCCATCACCCTCTTCGACGGCGCCGCGCGCTTGGCGAGGCGAGCGAGTGTCGGGCCCATCTTGCCGCCGACGCCCAGCACGATGATGTCGCCTGGCGTCCGGGCGAGGTCGGCAACCAGCGCATCGGAAGGCGTCGTCATGAAGTCCTCGACGGCTTCGACGGACTCGAAGCGGGTCGGCAGCGTCATGTCGCAACTCCCTTCATCGGCGTCATCGACCAAAAGTCCATGTCGGCGCCGACGGCGAAGCCCGGAACGTCAAGCGAGCCCAGGGCGAGCTTGCCGCCCGCCGCCTTGAGGCGCGCCGGCTTGCCGTCCTTCTTCTCGTAGAGATCAGGATGAGCGGCGGCGAAGGCAAGCTGCTCGCTCTCGGGCGCGAAGCTCATGCCGTCGATGAAATGATGGGCGTTGCGCTCGACATGGGTGAGGCCGAGCAGCGAGACCAGTGCCAGGTCCTGCTGCACGCTGACGCCGGGCCAGGTCGTGAGGTCTTCGGCCGACATGAAGTGGCCGCTGCCGAGATGAGCGATGCGCACCGCGTTCAGGATCGACTTGTAGAAGCCCTTGCAGTTCTTGCTCGAGACGCCGGTGTAGCCCAGTCGCAGCGCCGAGGGGAACGAGGACAGCTCGCCGTCCGATTCGTCGATGATCACCGGCCGCAGCTGGGCCAACGGCCCGACCGAGCGCGACAGCGCCACCGCGCGCTTGATCGGCTGCTCGATGAACAGCGTGGATTGCGCGAGCTTCGCCAGCCGCGGCGTCTCGCCGACCTTGCGCCATAGCTCGACGATGCCCTCGACGTTGTCGTATTGCTCGTTGCCGTCGAGGGTCGCGCGGTAGTCGCCGGCGCCGGCATCCAGCACGGCGGCGATGCGGCCGAGACGATCGAGGTCGGCCTTGATGTCACCGCCCACCTTCAGCTTGTAGTAGCGGCCGCGATAGTACGAGACGACCTCCTCGAGGGTCTCCGGCAGGCCGTCATTCACGCGCTCCGCTGCCGGCCGGTCGGCGGCGGTCAGGGGATCGACCAAGCCTACGGTATGACGCACGTCGATGCTCTCGCCCGGTTTCAGCTTCGCCAGGAACGGCGCGATCTCGTGATCCTCGATATCGGGCGTCAGTGGCGTCGTGCGGATGCCGGGCACGTTGCGCGTGATCATGGTCGCGAAAGACTGGCCGGTCGCCTTGCCCACCGCGTCGAGGATGGCGCGATCTATCAGAGCCGGACCATACGCCGCGACCAGCGGGTTGAGGCCGAGCGCGGCACCACGCTTCTGCTGGTCGCGGTAGGTATCGGCGAAGAGATCGAAGGGCGCGGCAGGCCCACGCGCGCGATAGAGCTCGATGGCAAGCCCGATTGCCTGGCGCAGCTGATCGAGGTTCTGTTCGTCGGTGAACTCGGGGCTCTTCTCGAACCACTTGGCAGCCAGCGCCTCGGCGGCAACGCCGTGGCTCGTGCGGCCATCGGCAAGCGAGATGCGGACCCGGATCACGGCCTGCGTGGCGTTGGTGACGGTGATGACGCCGAAACGGAAGGCGAGCCGCATCTTCACATGCCGCTCATAGCGTTCGACGTCCTCCAGCTTGACCTTCATACGCCCGACTCCAGGAGACCCGCGACATAGCCGATCATGCGCGCGGCGCAGGTCGGACCGTCGGGTTCATAGACGAAAGGCTCCATGGCGATCCAGCCGCCGTATCCGGTTTCGCGCAAGGCCTTCACGATCGGCGCGAAGCGATCGTCGCCCTGTCCCGGGCCGCGCCTGTTGCGATCGTTGAACTGGACGTGGGCCAAAAGGCCGCTCGGCATCCAGCGGCGGATGGCGTCGGCCACCGGCTCGGGCTCCATCAGGCTGGCGGCCAGGGTGTCGACCATGATCCGCAGCGCGGGATTGCCCAGGCGCCGGACAACATCGGCCGCTTCGGCGAGCGTGTTGACGAAATTGCAGTCGGGCCTGGCCAACGGCTCGAGGCAATAGGCGACCTTGGCCGTGGCCGCCTGCTCCGCCGCCAGGATCCACGCCTCCTCCGCGCGAGCGGCGTCATCTGCCGTCGCGACCCGGCGCTGTGCCGGCGAGCCGTGCACCAGGTAGCTGCCGCCGAGCTCGGCGCACAGGTCCACCGAAGCCCGCAGCACGTCGACGCTCTTCTGCCACACCACGCGATCGGAGGTGGTGATGGACAAACCCGCCGGTGCGGCGAGCAGCCAATGCAGGCCGCTTACCTCGATCCCATTATCGGCACAGGCCTTGCGGATCTCCGATCGCTTGGCCGCCGGCATGCGCCATGCATCGTCGCCGAACGTGAAGGGCGCCACCTCGAGGCCGCGATAGCCGAGTTTCGCGGCAAGGGCGCACTGACGATCGAATGGAAGCTCGCGGAGCACCTCATTGCACAGAGCCAGTCTCACCGATGATCCCCAAGCTTGACGGTATTCTGACGCTTCGCCAGTGTGCCCGAATGTGCGGCTGCGCATGATCAAATTCCAGCCTTTGCTACGCCAATACTGGCCGACTGTCGCGCTGTTCGCGTTCCTGCTCGCAAGCTGGCAGATCGCCGTGAGCATGGGCGGCATCCGCGAATATCTGCTGCCCTCCCCGCTCGCGGTGTGGAACGCGCTATGGCACGGCGACACTGCGTGGGAGCAGCATCTCTGGGTCACGACGCTCGAGATCATCGGCGCCTTCTTCCTGGCAGCGGCGGTCGGCGTGGCGCTGGGCGTGGCCATCGCCTGGTCGCCGCTGGTGGCCAATGCCCTGGTGCCCTTCCTGGTGTTCGTGAACACGCTGCCCAAGGTGGCGATCGCGCCGCTGTTCCTGATCTGGATGGGCTACGGCATCTTTCCCAACATGCTGATGGGCGCGCTGATCGGCTTCTTCCCGGTGGTGATCAACACGGCCGTGGGGCTGAGCCAGGTCGAGGCCGACATGCTTGACCTCGGCCGCGTGTTCAACGCGCCGAAGTGGAAGATCTTCGCCAAGATCCGCATTCCCAACGCGCTGCCCTACATCCTGAGCGCGCTCAAGATCACCGCGACGGCCGCCGTGGTCGGCGCCATCGTCGGCGAGTTCGTGGCCTCGCAGAAGGGCCTGGGCTACGTCATCGTCACCACCCAGAGCAGCATGAACACCTCGGTGGCGTTCGCCTCGCTGATCTGGATTTCCGTCGTCGGGCTGGTGCTCTATGGCGCGGTCGTGGTGGCGGCGCAGCTGTGGGCGCCGTGGGCCGAAGGGGTCGACTGAATCGGGGCAAAATCGAATCGGGGAAGGCAAAGGGAGCCGATCATGAAGAGGACAATGTCACTTGCCGTCGCGGCGCTGCTGGCCGCGACCGGCAGCGCTGCGGCGGAAGAGAAGTTCACTTTCGCGTTGAACTGGTTCGCCGTCGGCGACCATGCCGCCTACTGGGTGGCGCTCGACAAAGGCTACTACAAGGCCAAGGGGCTCGACGTGACGCTCGAGAACTCAAAGGGCTCGGGCGATTCGATCGCCAAGGTCGATACCGGACGCGCCGATGCCGGCCTCGCCGACGCCGCCGTGGTGATCGCCTCGGTGAGCCGCGGCACCACCATCAAGACGGTGGGCATGGTGTTCGACAAGACGCCGCTCAACATCTTCAGCCTCAAGAGCAAGCCGCTCAGCAAGCCCAAGGATCTCGAGGGCACGACGCTGGGCGCGCCTCCGGGCGACGCGCAGCGCCAGATGTTTCCCGCCTTCGCCAAGGTGAACGGCGTCGACACCTCCAAGGTCAGCTGGGTGAACATCGAGCCCGCCGCCAAGATCGCCGCCGTCGCCGAGAAACGCATGGACGGCGTCGGCGACTACTCGACCGGATTGCCGCTCTATGAGAAGGCGGCCGGCAAGGGCAACGTGGCGACGATGCCGTGGGCCGATTTCGGCTTCGACATGTACTCCATGTCGATCATGGCCAGCGCCAAGACAATGAAGGAGCGCCCGGCCGTGCTGAAGGCCTTCCTCGAGGCCTCCTACATGGGCTGGCGCGACGTGATGGCCGATCCCAAGGGCTCGATGGAGATCTTGAAGAAGCGCGTGCCCGAGGTCGATGTCGAGGTCATGACGCCCAACATGATGATCGGGCTCGACCTGATGAAGACCGAGCGCTACGCCAAGAACGGCATCGGCTGGATCGACGAGAAGAAGATGTGCGATTCGGTCGATCTGGTGAACACCTATATGGGCCTCGCCAAGAAGGTCGAGTGCAAGGACGTCTACTCGACCGAGTTCCTGCCCAAGGTCGATATGCCGAAGTGATCCGCCTCGACCGGGTCGGCATGACCTATGAGGCGGCGAGCGGCCCGGTCGAGGCGCTCGCCGCCATCTCGATGTCGGTCGATGCCGGCGAGTTCGTCTCGCTGGTGGGGCCAAGCGGCTGCGGCAAGTCCACCCTCCTGCGCATCGTGGCCGGGCTGCGACCGGCCACGGCCGGCACGGTGACGGTCGCGAACAAGGACGTGCGCGAGCCCATTCCCGACATCGGCATGGTGTTCCAGGCGCCGATCCTGCTGAAATGGCGCTCGATCCTGCAGAACGTCCTGCTGCCGGCCGAGCTCGCCGGCCAGGACGCGGGCGCTTTGCTGGGACGCGCCGAGCAACTCCTGGAGATGGCGGGGCTAAAAGGCTTCGGCGACAAGCTGCCGCGCGAGCTGTCGGGCGGCATGCAGCAACGCGCCGCCCTCTGCCGCGCCCTGCTGCTCGACCCGCCGCTGCTGCTGATGGACGAGCCATTCGGCGCGCTCGATGCCATGACGCGCGACGACATGGCGCTCGAGCTCCTGCGCATCTGGGGCGAGCGCGACGTCGAACGCGAAGCCCGCAAGACGGTCCTGTTCGTGACCCATTCGATCCCCGAGGCCGTGTTCCTGTCGGATCGTGTGGTGGTGATGTCCCCTCGCCCGGGCCGCATCGCGGCAGACCTCCGGATCGACCTGCCGCGGCCTCGGACCGTCGAAATACGCGGCTCCGAGGCCTTCGGCCGCCTCAGCCTGCAGATTTTCCGGGCGCTGACGGGACGGTCGGTCGGCGCGACCGCCTAATACCTCACCCTGAGGAGCCGCGCATCGCGCGGCGTCTCGAAGGGTGGCCACAAACCTCGTCCTTTGCCCACCCTTCGAGACGCGGCCCTACGGACCGCTCCTCAGGGTGAGGTTAGTGAGTTGGCGAGGCTGGCTGTCCCTGATAAACCCCGGCGGACAACGCCAGGAGAAGACATGGCCACCGCCGCCACCCCGATGAAAAGCGCCGCCAAGGGCATCACTGCCGACGCCAAGCCATTCGATTGGGAGGATCCGTTCTTCCTCGACGACCAGCTCACCGAGGAAGAGGTCGCGATCCGCGACGCCGCGCGCGACTACTGCCAGGACAAGCTGATGCCGCGCGTGCTCGAGGCCAACCGCCACGAGAGATTCGACCGCGAGATCATGAACGAGTTCGGCGCCCTTGGGCTGCTCGGCTCGACATTGCCCGAGAAGTACGGCTGCGCCGCCGCCAACTACACCACTTACGGCCTGGTGGCGCGCGAGGTCGAGCGCGTCGATTCGGGCTACCGCTCGGCGATGAGCGTGCAGTCCTCGCTGGTCATGCATCCGATCTACGCCTACGGCAGCGAGGAGCAGCGCATGAAGTACCTGCCCAAGCTCGCGACCGGCGAGTGGGTCGGCTGCTTCGGCCTCACCGAACCCGACCATGGCTCCGATCCCGGCGGCATGAAGACGCGCGCCGTGACGGTGCCCGGCGGCTACAAGCTCTCGGGCTCCAAGATGTGGATCACCAACTCGCCGATCGCCGACGTGCTGGTGATCTGGGCCAAGCTCGACGGCGGCGCCATCCGCGGCTTCATCCTGGAGCGCGCCTGGAAGGGCATCGAGACGCCCAAGATCGAAGGCAAGTTCAGCCTGCGCGCGTCGGTCACCGGCGCCATCATGCTCGACGAGGTGCTCGTGCCGGCCGAGAACATGATGCCCAACGTCTCGGGCCTGGGCGGGCCGTTTGGCTGCCTCAACAACGCGCGCTACGGCATCGCCTGGGGCGCCATGGGCGCCGCCGAGTTCTGCTGGAAGCAGGCGCGCAACTATACGCTCGACCGCAAGCAGTTCGGCCGCCCGCTCGCCGCCAACCAGCTGATCCAGAAAAAGCTCGCCGACATGCAGACCGAGATCGCGATCGGCCTGCAGGCCTGCCTGCGCGTCGGCCGCCTCAAGGACCAGGGCCATGCCCAGCCCGAGATGATCTCCCTGATCAAGCGCAACAACTGCGGCAAGGCACTCGACATCGCCCGCGTCGCCCGCGACATGCACGGCGGCAATGGCGTGTCGGACGAGTACCACGTGATCCGCCACGTCATGAATCTCGAGGCGGTCAACACCTACGAGGGCACCCACGACGTGCACGCGCTGATCCTCGGCCGCGCCATGACCGGCATCCAGGCCTTCACCGGAGCCTGATCCTGCCACCTGCCGGCGACATCGCCATCGTTGTCGCCGGCGCCCTGGTAGCGGGCTTCGTCAACGGGCTGAGCGGCACCGGCTATGCGCTGATGGCGCTGGGCTTCTGGCTGCAGGCCATGTCGCCTGCGACCGCGGCACCGCTGGTGGCGCTCTGCTCCATCGTCGGCCATCTGCAGGGCCTGCGTGCGATCTGGAGCGGCGTGCGCTGGCACCGCCTGTGGCCTTTCCTCGCCGCCGGGCTTTTGGGCGTGCCGCTCGGTACGGCGCTGCTCGAGCATGTCCGCACCCAGCCGCTCAAGCTCGGCGTCGGCGTGCTTTTGATCGTCTACAGCGCCTGGAGGGGCCTCGTGCGGCGGCCCCCCATCGTCACCGGCGGAGGGCGCGCGGCCGACGCAGCAGCAGGCTTCGTGGGCGGGGTCATGGGCGGCATGGCAAGCCTCAGCGGCCCGGCGCCCATCATCTGGGTGCAGCTGCGCGGCTGGCCCAAGGACGAGCAGCGCGGCGTCATGCAGCCCTTCAACATGGCCGTGCTCGCCACCGCCCTGCTGGCCGCCGCCGTCGCGGGGTTGCTCGACCGCACCTTCTGGATCTGGGCGGCGATGAGCGTGCCGATCAGCGTGATCGGCTCGCGGCTCGGACTGATGCTCTATGGCAAGGCCAACGACGCGGTCTTTCGCCAGCTCGTGCTGATCCTGCTCGGCCTCTCCGGCGTGACCCTGATCGTGTCGGGGCTGCGGTGATTGCCGTCATTGCCGCCAGCGCCAGCAGTGCAGGGAATTTCCGCAATTACGCAATTCGGTGCGCGGCTTGGCCCGATGCTCTACGGTGTCGTCGCTGAGATGAACCGCCTCTGGATCTTCGCCGTCCTGTTCGCCGCCTTCTTCTTGTCGATGGCCGCAATCGGCTTGCATCTCCCAAGGCCGCTGCCCGCCTCCAACGTCGCCCCGGCCGCGCCGCCCCAGGCCTGGCCCGACTACAGCCCGCAGGGCGGCGGCTTCCTGGTGCCGGCGGGCGATCAAGGGCCGGCGATCGCCTACGGCTATGTCCTGATCACGCGCACCTTCGCCAATATCGGCCCCGAGGTGCCCGACAAGGCGATGCGCTTCGCCGGCAACAACCTCGCCTGCCAGAGCTGTCATCTCGACGCCGGCACCAACCGCGCTGGCCTCCCGCTCGTCGGCATTTTCGCGACATACCCCAAGTTCTCGACGCGCGATCAGCGGGTGATCTCGCTCGCCGAGCGGATCAACGAATGCATGACCCGCTCGATGAACGGACGCGCCCTGCCCGACGCCTCGAGCGAGATGACGGCGTTGCTCGCCTTCCTGCGCTACATCGGCATTCCGACGCCGGCACCGGCCGAGCCGCCTGAAGCGCCGCCGCTGCCAGCCAGCGCCGAGCGCGGCGCCACGGTCTTCGCGACGGTCTGCGCGGCCTGCCATCAGCAGAACGGGCTCGGCGTGCGCCGCGGGTCGGCCAATGATGCCGATGGCTACGTCTTCCCGCCCCTCTGGGGCCCGGACAGCTACAACGATGGCGCCGGCATGGACCGCTATCGGCGCATCGTGAGCTTCGTCCGCCTCAATATGCCGCGCGGCGTCGATCCGCAGCATCCGCAGCTCACCTTGCAGCAGGCGTGGGACGTCTCGGCCTACGTGATCGCCCAACCGCGGCCGGCCTACCGGCCACAGCCCTAGCCGAGATACTTCAGGCAGCCGCTTTCGGTCAGGATGACATCGAGGCCCGGCGCAGCCTCCGCTGCCGCATACTTGCGGCGGATCTCGGCCAGCGAGCGGGCGTGGTATTTCTGCGGCTCCTGCGACCACGGCCCGCCGGCAAGCGTCGTCTCGAAGGTCTTGTCGCCGCGCGTGATGGCCTCGGCGTTGGCCGTCGACCAGGGCAGGAACAGCCCCGCGACCTCTTCCTTCAGGAGCGGCATCAAGGTCGGCGCGAGCGCCGTCCATGGCTCGAACGCGCCTTCGTCTTTGGGCGCCAGCATGCGCTGCACCCAGGCCATCACCTTTGGGGCGCTGCCGCGCATGATCGTGCCCGGCGTGGGATCGGTCGCGGCCTCGTAGAGCTGGCCCCACAGGCCGAAGTCGGCCATCGCCGGTCGGGCGCCCAGCAAATAGGGCCGCGCCTGCAGATGCGCCTCGAGCAAGGCGAGCGCGCGCTTGAAGGAGGCCTCGATCGTGGGCTCGGTCCGGGGGTTCGAGCCGACGAAACCGATGCGCGCCGTCATGCGCTCGGCGACGGCGGTGCGGGCCTGAGCCACGGCGAGCGTGCCTTGCGCGCCCATCATCTGCTGGGCGATGCGCTCGGCGGTCGACCAGACGTCGGGCTGGTAGCGCCAGCGATAGTGGAACATCCATTTGTTGCCCCACTCGTCGCCGTATTCCTCGAGCAGCGCCGAGATGAGATCGAGCGCCCCATCACCGGTGGCGAGCGCGGGCTCCTTCGCCTCGAACCGCTCGATGATCGGTGTCGAATCCTGGATGCCCTCGCCGTCCGGCGTCACGACCAGCGGCACCAGCGGCAGCTTGGCGTATTTCTGGAACTCGGCCTGGACGGCCGGCGAGCGCAGGATCCACTCGTGCGGCAGGCCGCGATAGCGGAAATAGGAGCGCACCTTCACCGAATAGGGCGAGAGCTCCGAGCCGAAGATGCGATAGGTCATATCCAGCGCTTGCGTTTCAGCCAGACGTAGAGGCCGGCCACGATCAGCACGACCAAAGCCCAGAAAAAGGGATAGCCGTATTTCCAGCCGAGCTCGGGCATGTTGCCCTCGCCGCGGTCGAAGTTCATGCCGTAGATGCCGGCCAGAAAGCTGAGCGGCATGAAGAAGACTGTGATGATTGCCATGGTCTTCATGACCTCGCCCATGCGATTGGACGCGTGCATGAGATAGACTTCCATCAGGCCGTTGGTCATTTCACGGTAGCTCTCGACCAGGTCGAGCACGGCCACGGCATGATCGAAGCAGTCGCGCAGATAGGTGCGCGTTTCGGGCATGATGAACGGCACTTCCGGCCGCATCAGGGCCAGCACCGTCTCGCGCTCGGCCCATTGCAGGCGATGGAAGGTCACCAGCGCCCGCCTGGCCTGGTGGATGTGATAGAGCGTGTCTTCGGTCGGGTGTTCCAGCGCCTCGTCCTCGAGCTCCTCGAGGTGCGTCGACACCACCTCGATCAGCGGGAACTTGCGGTCGATCACGAGGTCGACCAGGGCGTAGACCAGGTAGTCGATACCGAATGTGCGCAGCCGTGAGCCCGCCGTCTGAAGGCGATCGCGCACCGGCTTGAAGATGTCGACCTTGTGATCGTGGAACGAGATCACGTAGTTCTCGCCGAAGAAGATGCTGACCTGGCGAACGACAAGCGCGCCGTCCTCGTACGAGGGGTCGTTCAGCACGATGAAACCCTGCCCCTCGTACAGGTCGAGCTTGCTTCTTTGGTGGGCGTGGAACACGTCCTCGAGCGCCAGCGGATGCAGGTTGAAGGCCATGCCGAGGTCGCGCAGCATGTCGGAGCTCGGCCGGCCGGCGACGTCGATCCAGGTGTGGCCGGGCGTGCCGAGATGGAAGCGGCATTCGTCGACCTCGACGCCATGCAGCACCTGCACGTCCTCCGAGGTGTACTCGACCAGGGTGAAGTCGAGCGCCTCGTCGGGCACGGGCGGGCGCCCGGCGAGCGTGCCGGGGGCGGTGCCGGGCTTGGTGTGACGATGGATGATGCCGTCCATCAAGAGAGAATCCTTACTGCGGCCGCTTCTTCACAAGGTACTTGTGTTCGCCGTCGCATACCAGCGCGCCGGCCTGGTTATGGATGGTGAGCTTCATGGTGACGACGCCGGTGTTGTGTCCCGGTTTCAGGTCGCTCACCTCGAGCATGGGATAGAGCGTGTCGCCGCAATAAACCGGCTTCAGGAAGCGCGAGGACTGCTCGAGGAAGCCGATCAGCGAATCGCCGATAACATGCGGGAAGATGCCGGCGCCGGCCGCACCCTGGATGGCGACCTGCAGGCCGTGCGCCAGCATGTCGCGATGGCCGCGGGCGCGGCAATACTCGCGATCGTAGTGAATTGGATGGTTGTCGCCGCTCGCCAGCTGGAAGGCCGCAAAGAGCGATTCGGTCTGGGTCCGCGAGTTTATGTAGAACGTCTGGCCGACCTTCAGGTCCTCGAACCAGTGCGTCGGCCCAAACCGGTGTTCCTCCGGCCGGAATGTATTGGTGTCGGCCACGGACTTCCTCCTCAGTTGCCGCCGAAAAGATCGGCCAGCCGGTCGAGCGTCGTCTCGAGATGGTCGGGCTGTGCATCGTCGCGGGGCGGCAGGCCAATGCGATTGTGCCAGTAGACCGGCATGCCGACGCCCTTCGCGCCCGGCACATCGGATGCCGAGCCCGCGACGAACAGGGTCCGCTCGGGCGCCGTGCCCAGCGCCTGCAGGACCGCGCGATAGGGCTCGGGCCGCGGCTTGTAGAACCCGGCGCTCTCGGCCGTGATCACCACCTTGAACGGCACGCCGACCCGGTCGGCAGCCTGGCGACCGAGCCGCACCGAGCAGTTGGTCGCGACGGCCAGCGGCACGGGGAGCCTCGTCAGCACGCCGGGCGCCTCCGGCCACGGCCTCAGCTCGGACCAGCGCCGTTCCAGGCCCTCGCCCAGGCTGTCCGACAGGCCGGCATCGCGCGCCGCTTCGCGCACCAGCGTTTCATATGGTCTGTAGGCGCCGCAGCCGTAGGTGATCTCGAGATAGCGGCGGCGCCATTTCATGCCGGCCTCGGCCGACCCCGCGACGTCGTTCCATAAGGTCCAGGAATCGAGCAACGCCGTCAGCAGATCGAAGATGACGGCGTCGTATCTCATGCCGGCCTCTTACGCCGCCTTCGCCTTGCGGCCCATGCCGTCGTAGAGGTCGAGCATGCGTTCGCGCCAGCCGTGAACGGGATCGTCGGCCTGCAGCAAGTCGAGGGGCGATACGACTCGCGCCCACAGGAACGCGCCCCCCAAGGCGTAGTCGGGATAGCCCGGCTGGTCGCCGCACAGGAATAGTTGTTCCTTCAGCACCCGCCGCGCCGGTTCGAGCACCGCGCGGAAGGCGTCGACGCCCTTCTCGCGCCCCTTGGCCTGAAACGCCGCGAAGTCGGTCGTGCCCAGTCGCTTGCCGCGCGATTCCTTGAAGTATGGCTGATCGACCGGACGTACGCGGTCATAGAGGTCACCGACGATGTTGGGGAACAACGCCGGATGCACAGCCGTGTCGACCCAGCCCGCAAAGAAATGGGCGTAGGACAGGGCCATCTCGTTCTTGAACAGGGGCTTGTCAGGATAAGCCTTGTCGAGATGCCGGGCGATCGCCCAGCTATCCTTCACCACGTTCGGCCCGTCATGGATGACGGGCACGAGCTGCGACTGGGCGAAGGCGATCTTCTGCTTCTCGGTGAAGCCCACGGGCTCGTCGCGCCAACTCAGTCCCTTGTGCTTCAGCGCGAACTTGGCGCGCCAGCAGAACGGGCTGGGGCGGCGATCATCCTGGAAGACGAGATCGTACAGAGTGATCATCGGCCTACTTCCCTTCGAGCATTTTTATGATGCCCGAGAAGTCCTTCGGGCCGCCGCCGGCGTTGACGAACATGTTGAAGAGCTGGGCCGCCTCCGCCCCCATCGGCGTGCTGGCGCCCGAGGCCTGCGCTGCCTGCTGGGCGAGCTTCAGATCCTTCAGCATGTTGTCGGCGGTGAAGCCCGCCTGATAGTCACGGTTGGCGGGCGAGGTCGGCACCGGGCCGGGCAGCGGCAGGTAGTTGTTCACCGCCCAGCAACTGCCCGACGACGTCGACACGATGTCGAACAGCTTCTGAACATCGAGGCCGAGCCGCTTGCCCAGCAGGAAGCCTTCGGCGACGCCGACCATGGTGATGCCGAGGATCATGTTGTTGCAGATCTTCGCCGCCTGCCCGGCGCCCGGCGCGCCGGTATGGACGATGTTCTTGCCCATCTTCTCCAGGATGGGCCGCGCCTTGGCGAACGCGCCCTCGCTGCCGCCCACCATGAAGGTGAGCGTGCCGGCCGTGGCACCGCCGACGCCGCCCGACACCGGCGCATCGACCATCTCCAGCCCGGCCTTGGCCGCGAGGTCGCCGACGTGGCGGGCGCTGTCGACATCGATGGTCGAGCAGTCGATCAGCAGCGCGCCCTTGGCCGCGTTGGGCAGCACGTCGGTCTCGTAGACGGTGCGCACATGCTTGCCGGCCGGGAGCATGGTGACCACGACCTCGGCCCCCTTCACCGCCTCGGCGGCCGTCGCCGCCTTCTTGGCGCCGTGACCGACCGCGGCCTCCAGCGCCGCCGCCGAGAGGTCGAAGGCCGTGACCTGATGCTGGCCCTTCACGAGGTTGGCGGCCATCGGCCCACCCATGTTGCCGAGACCAATGAAGGCGATCTTCGCCATGTCGTCCTCCCTAAAAGCCCTCAGTCGAAGAACAGGTCGTTCGCGACCGGTTTGAAATGCGCATCGACCATTTCGCGCGTGACACCCTCGATGGTCGCGGGATTCCACTTCGGCTTCTGGTCCTTGTCGACCAGGAGGGCGCGCACCCCCTCGAAGAAATCGTGATCGGGCCGCATGCAGTTCTGCGCCATGCGGTACTCGATGGTCATCGTGTCCTCGAACGAGCGGTTGGCGCAGCGCCTCATCTGCTCCAGCGTGATCGCCATGGAGAGCGGCGAGAGCTTGAGCAGCGCCGCCAGCTGCTTCTGCGCCCAATCGCCGGGATGCTTCCTCAGCCGGGCCACGATCTCGCCCACAGATTCCGCCGAGAAGCAGCGATCGATGTCCAGCATCAAGGCCGGCAGGCCGGGCAGGCCAGGATCGGTCGCGAAGCGGGCGATCACGGCGTCGACCTTGCGGTTGGCATCGGGCCCCGTGAGATCGGCGGCGGCCAACGCCGCCTGCAATTCGTTCATCTTGGCGCCGGGCACATGCGCATCGACGATGCCGGCCCAAAGGGCATCGGCCGCCTTCAGGCGATGACTGGTGAGCGCCAGGTACGTGCCGAGCGCGCCTTGCAGCCGGGTGAGGAAGTAGCCCCCGCCGACATCGGGAAAGAGGCCGATCGTGGTCTCCGGCATGGCGAACAGGAACTTCTCGCTCGCCACCGAGTGCGAGCCGTGCGCCGACAGCCCGACGCCGCCGCCCATGTCGATGCCGTCGATCAGGGAGATCCAGGGCTTGGCATAGCGGTAGATGCGGCGGTTCACGATGTACTCGTCGCGAAAGAAGTCGCGGCGCAGCGTGCCCTTCGGATTGTCCTTCATCTCGCGATAGAGGCCGATGACATCGCCGCCGGCGCAGAAGGCGCGGTCGCCGGCGCCGCTCAGGATCACCGCCTTGATCGCCGGATCCTTCTCCCAGCCGGGAATCACCTTCTCCAGCTCGAGGATCATGCCATGGGTCAGCGCGTTCAGCGCCTTGGGCCGGTTGAGCGTGATCAGGCCCAGGCCGTCCTTCACGTCGAACAGAATCTCGGACTCGGACATTCACACTCCCAAAAGCATCGTCGTCTCAGTCCTCCCCCGTCATACGGGGGAGGATACAGGAGGGGGCGGGCCGCACACGCGACCAGCCCATTACAGATCATGATCTCTTCTGTTGAGAAATCGTCTTTGAGGCTCTCCCCCTCCTATATCCTCCCCCGTATGACGGGGGAGGAGAAGAGCGAACGATACCTCCCTGTCACCCCATCAGAAGCCTGCGAGAAATGATCACGCGCATGATCTCGTTGGTGCCTTCGAGGATCTGGTGCACGCGCAGGTCGCGCAGATAGCGCTCGATGGGAAAGTCCTTCAAGTAGCCGTAGCCGCCATGCAATTGCAGCGCCTCGTTGACGACGCGGAAGCCCACGTCGGTGGCGAAGCGCTTGCCCATGGCGGCCGCCTGCGTCGCCTCGGGCGACCTGGCATCGAGCAACGCGGCGGCGCGCCAGATCATCAACCGCGCCGCGTCGAGCTCGGTCGCCATGTCGGCGAGCTTGAACTGCGTCGCCTGGAAGTCGGCGATCGCCTGGCCGAACTGCTTGCGCTCGACGACGTAGCGCGACGCCGTCTCCAGGCAGGCCCGCGCGCCGCCCAGCGAGCAGGCGCCGATATTGATGCGGCCGCCGTCGAGCCCGCCCATGGCGATCTTGAAGCCATGTCCTTCGGGTCCGAGCCGGTTGGCGACCGGCACCTTGCAGTTCTCGAAGATCACCGCCGCGGTCGGCTGGCTGTTCCAGCCGAGCTTCTGCTCCTGCTTGCCGAAGGAAAGGCCTGGTGTTCCGGCCTCGACAACAAGCGTGGAGATGCCGCCCGCCCCCTTGCCGCCGGTCCGCAACATGACGACGTAGATGTCGCTGCGGCCGCCGCCGGAGATGAAGGCTTTGGTGCCGTTCACGATGTAGTGGTCGCCCGCGAGCTCGGCGCGCGTCGCAAGGCCGGCGGCATCCGAGCCAGCGCCGGGCTCGGTCAGGCAGTAACTCGCGAAGTGTTCCATCGAGCAGAGCTTGGGCAGGAAGCGATGGCGCTGCTCGTCGTCGCCGAAGCCGTCGATCATCCAGGCCGACATGTTGTGGATCGAGATGTAGGCCGCCGTGCTGGGACAGGCCGTCGCCAGCTCCTCCATGATCAGGGCCGCGTCGAGGCGCGAAAGCGCGCTGCCGCCGACATCGTCCCTCACGTAGATGCCGCCGAAGCCCAGCGCCGCGGCTTCACGCAGCACCTCTTCAGGGAAGATCTTCTCAGCGTCCCATTTGGCAGCATGAGGCAGCATGCGCTCGGTCGCGAACTGGCGTGCCGTGTCGCGGAAGGCCTGCTGGTCCTCGGTCAGATTGAAATCCATGCGGGCCGGATCATATCGGGGGGTCCGCGGCCGTCAATGAAACCGCTATGATGACACCATGCGCTGGCGCGACATGACCGAGCCGGAGGCCACCGCGTTGCCGGAAGCACGGCTGGGCGGCGCCCTGCTGGGCGCCGTCGTGGCGGCCGCTCTGCTCTTCCTGGTCGCCGCGGCCGGCGCGCTGATCGCCTTCGACCAGCTTCGCGCCGTCGGCCTGCGCTACATGATCGCCGTGGGCTTCGTTGCCCTGTGGTCGGCGACCTTTGTCTTCATGAGTCTGCTGCGCCTGCGGGCGACGCCGACAGTCGCCAACCTCGGCCTCGCCGTGTGGATCGGCTGGCGCCTGGCCGCCTTCCTGCTGAGCCACGCCGGCTGGCCACTGGCCGTCGATCTGCTGGGCGAGATCGTCCTGGTTGCGGGATTTTGCGGCTATATGACCGCGGGGGTGCGACCCAATGCCTATTATCGCCGTCGCCTTCCTGCGGCTTGAGCCGCTATAAATCGGCGCTATGGGGAAACGCTTTTCGACCTTGGGTCGCTATCCGACGACACGGCTGCGCCGCAACCGCCGCGAGGACTGGTCGCGCCGGCTGGTGGCCGAGACCAAGCTTTCGGTCGACGACCTGATCTGGCCGGTGTTCGTGCAGGAAGGCACCAACGCGCGCACACCTGTCGAGTCGATGCCGGGTGTCGATCGCCTCACCGTCGACCTCTTCGTCGAGGCCGCCAAGCAGGCGCGCGACCTCGGCATTCCCGCCATTGCCATCTTCCCCGAGACCGACCCCGCCAAGAAGACGCCCGACGCGCGTGAGGCCTACAATCCCGACGGCCTGGTCTGCCGCGCCATCACCGCGGTGAAAAAGCACGTGTCGGGGATCGGCGTCGTCTGCGACGTGGCGCTCGACCCGTTCAACAGCGATGGCCACGACGGCATCGTGCGCGACGGCTACGTCCAGAACGACGAATCTCTCGAGGCCCTGGTCAAGCAGGCGATCGTGCAGACCGAAGCCGGCGCCGACATCCAGGCGCCGTCCGACATGATGGACGGCCGCATCGGCGCGATCCGGCAGGCGCTCGACGCCAAGGGCTACATCCACGCCCAGATCATGAGCTACGCCGCCAAGTACGCCTCGGCCTTCTACAACCCGTTCCGCGACGCCATCGGCAGCTCGGGGGCGCTCAAGGGCGACAAGAAGACCTACCAGATGGACTACGCCAACTCCGACGAGGCGCTGCGCGAGGTCGGCCTCGACATCGAGGAGGGCGCCGACATGGTCATGGTGAAGCCGGGCCTGCCCTACCTCGACATCGTGCGGCGCGTGAAGGACGCCTTCGGCGTGCCAACCTACGCCTACCAGGTGAGCGGCGAGTACTCGATGTTGCGGGGTGCCGCGGACCGCGGCTGGCTCGACTGGAACAAGGTGCTGATCGAGACGCTCACCGGCTTCAAGCGCGCGGGCTGCGACGGCATCCTGACCTACGGCGCGGTGGACGCGGCGAAGCTGCTGAAGGCCAAGTGATCGCGTATGATTGAGCGTCCTTCGGCGCGGCTGATCCTGCTCGATCCCGCCGACCGCCTGTTCCTGTTCAACGTGCACGATCCCGGGGTGTTCGATCCAGCGAACCCGCACTTCGATCCGTTCTGGGTGATGATCGGCGGCTTCGTCGATCCCGGCGAGGAGTTCGCCGACGCCGCCGTGCGCGAGGCACGCGAGGAGACGGCGATCGTCGTCGACGGTCCCGTTCACTGGGTCTGGCAGCGCCAGCGGCGCATGAGCTGGCGCGGCAAGGATGTTCTGCACAAGGAGCGGTTCTTCCTCGCCCGCACGCGCACCACCGAGATCGACACGTCGGGGCTCGACGAACGCGAGCGTAGCTGGACCCGCGGCCATCGCTGGTGGCGCGCCGACGAGATCGCGGCGTCAGGCGAGCGCTTCGAGCCGATGGATCTCGGCACGCGGTTGCAGGCGCTCCTGAAGGACGGCCCGCCGAAGGAGCCGATCACGCTTTCTTAAGGAGCGCGGACCTCCGGGTCCGCTCATGATCATCATGCGGACCTGGAGGTCCCCGCTCCAACTATGAGCGGCCGTTCCGGTCCCTGTCGTTCTTGCGACGCTCGTGCTCCTCGGAAGCGCTGCGGTAGGCGCGCCAGGCGAGGATCAGGGCGACCAGCGAGCAGGCAACTCCCACGATCATGGCGACGGACATGGCCTCATCCTTGTTCGAGGAAACGCGCGACGGCGAGATCGCTCCACGGCTGGCGGCTGCCGGTGCCGTGAAAACCGACATGGCCGCCCTGGCCGCTCAGCAGCGGCATGAGCGACCGGTTCGCCCGCCAATCATACGCCTGGTAGAGCGCGCCCGGTATCCAGGGATCGTCGAGGGCCGCCATCACCAGTGTGGGCACGCGGATGTCGGCCATGAAGCGCGAGGGCCGGCAGCGCTCGTAATAGTCCTCGGCGCTGGCAAAGCCGTAGCGCGGCGCGATGAAGCGGTCGTCGTACTCCCACACCGTGGTCGAACCCATGATCGCCGCCCGCTCGGTTGCCGATACGACGGCGCCTTGGGCGGTCGCCTCGATCTTCATCTGGCCGAGGATGTAGCCGTGATAGAGCCGGTTGCGCAGGCGCATCATATGCCGGCAGGTGATCGCCAGATCGATCGGCGCGCACACCGTCGCCGCGGCACGCAACGGTGAGGCCGTCCCCTCCTCACCCAGGTACTTCAGCAGCATGGCGCCGCCCAGCGAGTAACCCACCGCCACCAGGCCGTCCCTTGTCAACTCGTCCGGCAGCAAGGCGAGCAGAGCGCGGAAATCCTGGCTGCGGCCGGCATAGTAGTGTTCGCCGCACAGCGCCCGCGATTGCCCTGCACCGCGCAGGTTGAGCCGCAGCACGCTCCGGCCACGCTCCAGCAGCAGGCGCGCCATGGAGCAGATGTAGAGGCTCTCGGCCGAGCCCGTCAGGCCATGCACCAGGATGACCAGCGGGCTGCCGGGCCTGGGCGACGCCGGCCGGTCGAGGCTCGCCAGCAGCGTGTCGCCCGTGCCGTCGCGCAAGGCGAAGGACAGAGATTCGGTGCGGTGCGGCGCAAGCGACGTCGAGACCGCCAGGAAGCGGTTGGCCACGGTCTGCAGATCGCCGCCCCACCAGGGGAAGCGCGGTCGAAACGGCGGAAAATCGGGGGAGCGGGCGTCGGTCACGGGCTTTGCCGAATTGATACAACTCAACGTATGCGCGCTAAAGATCTGCTCTCGCAGCGTCAATGGCGTTTGTGTATGCTCGCGAAAGTTGAAGCTCAGCGCCGCACATGGAAGGTAGTTGAAGATGGATCGAGTTGTCGCGTCAATCGCCGCCGCTGCGGCGACTCCCCTCATGGCCCAGTCGGATCAGACCCTGAAGCGGACCGTCAAGAAAGATACCGAAACGATGGTCAACGTGCACGCCAACTCGTTCAAGCCCCGGCCCAGCATGCTCAACTGTGAGCAAGGCGGCACCGTGGTCATCGAGATCACCTCGCCACCGAAGAACGGCACGGTGACGACCCGTCCCACCAAGACGAAGGACAAGGACTGCTCGAACGAGCTGATGGGGACGGGCATATACTACAAGCCGAAGCCCGGCTTCACCGGTTCCGACACCTTCACGTACGTCCGCACCGAGGAGAACATGCGCGCCGTCTCCAAGGCGGGCGGCCCTCAGGGCAGTCGGGTCATCAATATCACGGTCCAGCCCTGATCCGACGCGTCAGACCCGCTCGAGGAACTTCTCCAGCACCGTATCGCACCACGGCCGGTCGCTGTCGGCAGAGTGGAAGCCGAGATGGCCACCGCCCTCGGCCATCAGCGACAGCAGGAACGGATTGTCGGACCATTTGAAGTCGCGATAGTACGCGGCCGGTATCCAGGGGTCGTCGCATGCCGCCAGCACCAGGGTCGGCACGCGGATCTCGGGCATATAGGCCAGCGGCGTGCAGAGCTCGTAGTAGTCGTCGGCGTCGCGATAGCCGTAGCGCGGCGCGATGAAGCGATCGTCGTACTCGCGCACGGTGCGCGCCGCCGTCACGATCTCCCGCTCCTCGTCCGACAAAAGACCGCCCGGCGCCAGCGTCTCCTTCTTGAGGTCGGCCAGGATGTAGTTGTGATAGAAGAAGTTGCGCGGCTTCAGCATGTGCTCGCAGGTCTGCTGGAGATCGAGCGGCGCACAGATCGTGGCGGCGGCGCGCAGGCGCGAGAACGCCCCCTCCTCGCCGAGATATTTCAGCAGCATCGCGCCGCCCATCGAGTAGCCGACGGTCACGATGCCGTCCGCGGTGAGGTCGTCGGGGAGCTGCTGCAGCACCTGCCTGAGGTCGGCCGTACGGCCGATGTGGTAATGCTCGCGGCAATGCGGCCGCGACGCGCCGCAGCCGCGCAGGTTCAGCCGCAGCACGCGATAGCCCAGTCCGAGCAGATGCCGCGCGGCATTCAGGATGTGCGAGCTGTTCTCGCAACCGGTCAGTCCATGCACGAGGACGACAAGCGGCCGCCCCTTCACCGATTGCACAGGCCGATCGAGCATGCCCACGAGAATGTCACCGCTCTTGTCGGCCATGCAGAAGCACACGCGCTCGCTGGTGTGGGGAGACATGTCCGGTTCGTAAGTGCCCATCAGCACCGCGATCGTCTGCAGATCTGCATTCCACCAAGGGAAGCGTGGCCGGAAGGGCGGCACGTCGAGGGAATCGATGGACGGGGGCACGTCGGTTCCGTATTCACATTTTGCTTGCGATGAAAACGTCCGCCCCTTCCCGGAGTTCCGCTGCCGCGGTCGGTGTCGTGTGTGCTGTGATGGCGGCGACGTTGTTCAGCACGGCGGGCGTCATCGTGCGCCACATCGAGCTGCCGGCCTGGGACGTGTCCTTTTGGCGCTCGGCTCTCCTTGTCGTTACCATGTTGCCCCTGCTCATGTGGCAGCGCCGGGGTGTGCTGATCGATGTCCGCAATGCGGGGCTCGCGCTGATTGCCAGCGCCGTGCTGCTGGCCGGCGCCTTCGTGAGCTTCATCCTGGCGCTCGGCCTCGCACCGGTCGCCAATGTGCTGTTGATGTTCGGTGCCACGCCGTTCATCACCGCATTGCTGGCACGGTTCTGCCTCGGCGAGGCCTTGCACAGCCACACCATCCTCACCATGGGCGCCGCCGTGCTCGGCCTTTCGCTCAGCGTCGCAGGCTCCCTGCAGGCGGGAGCGCTCGCCGGCATGGCCGTCGCGTTCATCGTGGTGCTGTGCATGAGCGGCAACTATGTCGTTGTGCGATACCGCCGCGACGTCGGCATGGCGCCGGCGATCTGGCTCGCCGGGGTGATCTCGGGGGTCGTCGCCTTGCCGTTCGCCCATCCCGAAAACGTCACCTGGGCCAAGCTGCCCTGGCTGCTGGCGCTGAGCCCGGGCCAGCTGGTCGGCGGGCTGCTGCTTTATGTGGCGAGCCTCAAGCGCATTCCCGCCGGGCGGGCCGCCCTGCTCGGCCTGCTCGAATTGGTGCTGGGTCCCGTCTGGGTGTGGCTGTTCGATGGCGAAAAGCCGGACGATCTGACGCTCATCGGCGGCGTCATCGTGATCGGTGCAGCCGCGGCAAACGTGTGGCTGGATTCGCGGCGGACGGCTGGCTAAGAACCCTGCATGACCCAAGCTCATAAGGGCCCGCTGTCGGGCGTCGTCGTCGTCGATCTGTCGCGCATCCTGGCAGGCCCCTATTGCACCCTTCTCATGGCCGAGATGGGCGCCCGGGTGATCAAGGTCGAACCGCCCAAGGGCGGCGACGATGCCCGCGCCTATGGCCCGTTCGTCAACGGCAAGTCGACCTACTTCGCGTCGGTCAATCGCGGCAAGGAGAGCATCGCGCTCGACCTAAAGGCCGACGCCGACCGCGCGATCTTCGAGAAGCTGCTCGCCAAGGCCGACGTCATCGTCGAGAACTTTCGTCCCGGCACGATGGAGAAGCTGGGCTACGGCTGGGACACGCTGCACAAGAAGTATCCCAAGCTGATCTACGCCTCGGCGTCGGGCTTCGGCCATACCGGTCCCAACTCCAAGGACCCGGCCTACGACATGGTCGTCCAGGGCATGGGCGGCATCATGAGCATCACCGGCAACGAGGGCCAGCCGCCGGCGCGGGTCGGCATGTCGATCGGCGATGTCGGCGCGGGCCTGTTCACCGCCGTCGCCGTCAACGCGGCACTGGTCCATCGCCTGAAGACCGGCGAGAGCACCAAGGTCGACATCGCGATGTTCGACTGCCAGCTGGCGCTGCTGGAAAACGCGATCATGCGCTACACGGTCGAGGGAGAGGTTCCGGGACCGCTCGGCGCGCGTCATCCGACGATCACGCCGTTCCAGGCGTTCACGACGTCGGACGGCGCCATCATCATCGCCGCGGGCAACGATGGACTGTTCGTCAAGACCTGCGGGGCGCTCGGCCTGCCCCACCTCGCGACCCAGGCCGACTACAAGACCAACGCGCTGCGGCTGAAGCATCATCACAAGCTCGAGCACGAGCTCGAAGCGGTCCTGAAGACCAACACCACGGCGCACTGGCTGGGTGTCATCGGCAAGGCGGGCGTGCCCTGCGGGCCGATCAACAACATCAAGCAGGCGCTGGAGCATCCCCAGGTGGCGGCGCGCAACATGCTGATCGAGGCCCCGGACGGCAGCGGCGGCACGCTGAAGCTTGCCGGCAATCCGCTCAAGATGTCGGCCTTTGAGGATCCAAAGACGCGCAAGCCCGCGCCCGATCTCGACAGCGACCGTCAGGCGATCCTCTCCTATCTCGGCGGCTGAGTGGCAGCGCTGCGGCACCCCTCACCTCACCCTGAGGAGCGGTCCGTAGGACCGCGTCTCGAAGGGTGGGCGACATCACGACTGGCTCCCACCCTTCGAGACGGACGCTGCGCGTCCTCCTCAGGGTGAGGATTCTCATGCGCATCCTGCTCCGTATCGCAAAGGGCCTGGCGACGTTCCTCGCCGGCACCGCGCTTGCGATCCTGGTGTTCCTGGTCGGCGCGTTCTTCCAGGTGCGCGGGGCGTTGCCGCCGTACAGCGGGCACATCGAGGCCGCAGGCCTCAAGGCGCCGGTCGAGATCGTGCGTGACAAGAACGCCGTGCCGCACATCATCGCGGGCTCGATCGAGGACGCAGCCTTCGGCCTGGGCTACGTCCACGCCCAGGACCGCTTCTGGCAAATGGAGTTGCTGCGCCGCCTGGGCCAGGGCCGGCTATCCGAGATCATCCCGCCGCGCCTGGTCGGCAACGGCCTGGTCGAGACTGATCGCACCATGCGCGGGCTTGGCGTCTATCGCCGCGCCGGCGAGAGCGTGAACGCGCTGGCGCCGGCCATGCGCAGCGCGCTCGAGTCCTACGCCGCCGGCGTGAATGCCTGGCTGGCCGACGACGACCAGCAGTTCGGCCTCGAGCTCACGCTGATCAAGCTGCTGTCGGGGGGCTCCTACAAGCCCGAGCCGTGGCGCCTGGCCGATTCGCTGGTATGGGCCAAGCTGATGGCGCTCGGGCTCGACGGCAACTGGCGTGCCGAGCTGCTGCGCGCCCGGCTGGCGCGGCGCATCGGCCCGGACGGCGTGAAGTTCCTGATCGACGCGCCGAGCGACAATCGCGACTCCACGCTCACCATGGCGACCGAGGCGTTGAAGGACATCGACCTCGACCGGCTCTATCGCGAGACCGACAACATCGCCACGCGCAAGCGCCAGGCCTCCAATGAATGGGTCGTGTCGGGGGCGCATTCGGTGTCGGGCAAGCCGCTGCTGGCCAACGACCCGCATCTCGGCCTCGCCTTCCCCGGGGTGTGGTACCTGGCGCGCCTGGTCGGGCCGGGCTTCGATATCCGCGGCGCGACCTCGCCCGGCTCGCCGGCCGTCGTGCTGGGCCACAACGGCACGATCGGGTGGGGCTTCACCACCACCAACCTCGACAGCCAGGACCTGTTCATCGAGCGAGTCGATCCGACCGATCCCAACCGCTACCTGACACCCGACGGCGCCCGGCCGTTCGGCGTGCGCGACGAGACGATCAACGTCCGCTGGGGCAATCCGATCACCATGCGTGTGCGCGAGACGCGGCACGGTCCGGTGATCGACGATTTCCTGGGGCGCGGCGCAGAGGAGCTGGTGCCGCAGGGCCACGTGCTCGCCCTGCAGGCGACCGCGCTCGACAGCGCCGACACTTCGGCCGAGGGCTTCGGCCGGTTTGCGCTGGCGCAGAACTGGGAGGACTTCCTGGGGGCGGCGCGCAAGATCGTCTCGCCCATGCAGAACATGGTCTATGCCGACACCGCCGGGAACATCGGGCTGATCGCGCCGGCGCGCGTGCCGATCCGGCGCAAGGGGGACGGGTCGATGCCGGTGCCGGGCTGGACCTCGGAGTTCGACTGGGCAGGCTTCGTGCCGTTCGACGAGTTGCCGAAGGTCCACAATCCGCCCGGCGGTATCATCGTCAACGCCAATGGCCGCCTGGTGCCCGACGACTATCGCCACTTCATCACCCGCGACTGGGACCAGGGTTACCGCCAGCGCCGCGCCAACCAGCTGCTACGCGAGGTCGAGCGCCACCCGGTCTACGGCATGATCGTGATGCAGGCCGACAACCGCACGCTCGATGCCGACGACATGCTGCCGGTGCTGCTGAAAGGGGCGCCGCGCAATCAGCGCGCCGCCAAGGCGCATGCCCTGCTGAAGAGCTGGAACCGCTTCATGCTGGCAAACCGGCCCGAGCCGCTGATCTACACGGCGTGGATCTGGGAGCTGCAGCGCGGGCTCTTGGCCGACGAGCTGGGCGATGAGCTGTTTCCCTACATGGCCTCACCGAACGTGCCGCTGATGCTGCGCATCATCAACGAGAAGCCGGGCTGGTGCGACGACGGCGGCACGCGCGAAACCGAAACCTGCGAGGACGCGATCGCGCTGGCGCTCGATCGCGCCCTGGCCTGGATCGCCCGCCGCCAGGGACCCGACATCGACAGCTGGCAGTGGGGCCGCGAGCACGACGCGGTGCATCGCCATCCCATGTTCGACGCCGTGCCGCTGCTGCGCGACCTCGCGTCGGTGCGCTTCGTCTCCGACGGCGGCGCCCAGACGCTGAACCGCGCCCAGCCGGCCTATCGCGGCGCGCGGCCGTTCGATGCCGTCCACGGCGCAGGCTACAAGGGCATCTACGACTTCAGCGACCTCGACAACAGCCGCTTCGCCCTGCCGCTCGGCCAGTCGGGCAACATGCTGTCGCCGTGGGCGCGCAACTTCCTCGCGGGCTGGCAGAGCCTGACCTATATAGAGATCGCCGGCACCCGCGCCGAGCTCGCCCGCGGCGCCGCCGGCACGATCACGCTCACCCCGCCACCGACGAAGTGATGTGCTGAGGGCGTGCCACTTCAGTGGCACGCCCCCGCCTACCTCGGCTTGTCGCCGCCCAGCGTGATGCGGTGCATCACCCGCCGATGGCCGTGGTAGTCGTTGATGGCGTTGTGCATGGCGCAGCGGTTGTCCCAGAACGCCAGCGAGCCCGCGTCCCAGCGGAAGCGGCAGGTGAATTCGGCTCGGACCTGGTGCCGCCAGAGGAACTCCAACAAGGGCGCGCTCTCGCGCTCGGTCCAGCCCTTGATGTGCGAGGTGTGGGCGCTCGACGTGTAGAGCGCCTTGCGGCCGGTCTCCGGATGCGTGCGCACGATCGGATGCTCGGCGACCAGCGCCTTGTGCTCCTTGCCCGCGGCCTTCATGCGGTCCTCGCGCGTCTTGCTGACTTCGGCCTTGCTCGAGGAACTGATGCCGATCAGGCCCTCGAGCGTCGCCTTGAGTCCGTCCGACAGGGCCTCGTAGGCGAGATACTGGTTGGCGAACTCGGTGTCGCCGCCGTAGGGCGGCACCTCGCGCGCCAGCAGCATGCTGCCCATCGGCGGAATCTCGAGATAGGTCGTGTCGGAATGCCAGAGGCCGCCGAAGTTGTTGCGCTCGTTCTCGAGCTTGACCACCGCGGTGATGAACGGCGCCTCGGGCAGGCCGTCGAGCTGCGGATACTTGATCGGCTCACCGAACTTGCGGGCGAAGGCCAGGTGCTGCTGTGGCGTCGCCTTCTGGTCGCGCAGGAAGATCACGAGATGATCGAGGAAGGCCTGGCGGACCTCGCCGACCACGTCGTCGGCGAGATCGCGCGACATGTCGATGCCATGGACGTCCGCACCCAGCGCGCCGGCGACCGGCCTGACTTCGATGTGACGGTAATTGCGCATGTCCCAGTCCTTTGCCCTTATTCCTTTGCCCAAGACGGCGATGTCTTGGCCATGAAATGGCGGATTCCCTCGGCTGCCTGCGGCCGGCGCAGCAGGCCGACCAGAGTTTCGGCGGCGTCGTCAAGCACCGCCCGATCGTCCTCGGTGGCACAGGCCAGAACCAACCGCTTGACGGCCGCCACGGCGTCGGGCTCGAGCTTCAGCACGTCGTCGAGCACGGCCCTGAGGGTGCGATTGATCTCGGCGGTGCTGGCGCAGAAGTGCCGGCCGATTCCCAACCGGTGGGCTTCCCGGGCGTCGATCACGCGACCGGTGACGGCAAGGTCGCGCGCCGCCCCCTCGCCGATGCGGCGGGCGACGAACGGGATGATCTGCGAAGGGATGAACCCCACCTTGGGCTCGGGCATGCCGAAACGCGCACTGTCATGCAGGATCACGACATCCGAACAGCACGCCATGCCGAAGCCGCCGCCGACGGCCGAGCCTTCGACAACGGCGATCGTGGCCTGTGGTAGCTCGTTCAGCGCCAGCAGGGCATCGCCAAACTGCCGATAGGCCGGCAGCAGGGGATCGACTGTGCCGTTCGCCGGCGGCATGTCGGCCATCGCCTCGAGGTCGCCACCGGCGGAAAAATGTCCCGCGGCGCCGCGCAGAACCAACGCGCGGCAGGTTTTGTCATCGCGCACTGTCGCGAAGGCATCCTCCAGCTCCAGCATCATCGCGTGGGTGAGCGCGTTGCGCCGGTCCGGCCGGTTCAGCACCAGCCGCGCCACGGCGCCGTCGCGCTCCAGCTGAATGTTGGCGTAGTCGGCCATGGGCAAAGTCTTAGCGGCCGAGTATCGTGCCAACAAGATGACGCGTTTCGCGGTTTCGCTGCTCGCGGCCATGGTCGGTTGCCTCGGCGCAATGGCGCAGGACTGGAGCCAGGTGTCGACTCCGGCGCCGGGGCCTGCGCAATCGATCGGCGCCTACACCGCGGGATGCCTGCAGGGCGCAGAGGCCCTGCCCCTCGACGGGCCGGGATATGAAGCGATCCGCATCAGCCGCAATCGCTACTGGGGCCAGCCGGTCACCATCGACTTCGTGAAGCGACTTGCCGAGCAAGTGCGCAACGCGGGCCAGGCGCCTCTCTATATCGGCGACATCGGCCAGCCGCGCGGCGGCCCCGCGCCCACCGGCCACGCCAGCCATCAGACCGGCCTCGACGTCGATATCTGGTTCGAGCGACAGCCCGGACCGCCCCGCGCCCCGGCCGAGCGCGAGAACCCGCGATTGCGCTCGTTGGTGCGTGAGGCCGACGATGGCATCGACGACACCGTGTTCACCGAGCAGCATGTGGCGCTCCTGCGCATGGCCGCCACGGCGCCGGGCGTCGACCGCATCTTCGCCAACAAGTGGATCAAGCAGCGGCTCTGCCAGACCGTCGGCGGCAACCGCGCCTGGCTGAACAAGGTCGTGGTCTGGGCGGGCCACGACGAGCATTTCCACGTGCGCCTGTATTGCCCGCCCGGCAATCCGCAATGCCAGCGGCAGGGCGGCTACTACGCCGACGAGGGCTGCGGCGAGCCGCTCGACATTTGGTTCACCCACCCGCCGGTCCGCCTGCCGCCGCCCGGCACGGTGTTGCCGCCCTATCGGCCCAAGCTGCCGGCGGCGTGCCAGGCGGTGCTGAAGGCGCCTTAGCTTTCTTGTCGGACCGCGGGCCTCCAGGCCCGCTCATGCTCTTCCGGACCGCGAGCCTCCGGCTCGCTCAGACTCATGAGCGGGCCTGGAGGCCCGCGGTCCGGCAAGACTCACATCTGGCCGCAGGCATCGGCGCGCTTGCGCGCCTCGTTGTCGATCCAGTCGAGGCCGCCGCTGACGTTGCCGAAGCGCTTCCAGCGCACCTGGCTGACGTTGCCGACCATCTGCACGACGATGTACTCCGAGCGCGCCTGCGGGGTGTTGGCCGGGATGTAGACGATGCGCGCCATGCCGGCCTCGGGATAACCCGGCGCGTAGACCTGGAAACCGCTTTGCGGCGGCGCGGCCAGACACGCCACCATCACGTCGAACGCCACGTTGTAGCTCGTTACCCAGACGTCGCGCTGCAATTGCTGCTTGTCCGCCTGATCCTGGCAGGCGGCGGCAGCCAGGACGATCGCAGCGGACATGAGAACTTGCTTCATCATCGAACTCCCCCGAACTCAGACATCGATATCGACCACGACCGGTACATGGTCGCTCAGCCCTGCGCCGCACCAGGTTTCGAAGGTGCCGATGCTGAGATGGCGCACTTTGCCGATCCAGCCCATCGGGAGGAAGACATAATCGATATGGTAGGTCGGGCCGTCCCGGGTGCGGTCGCGCCAGTAGAGGGTGGGCTCGCTCTCCTGGCCGTGCGCCTCGCCGCGGATGGCATGGTAGGCGCTGACCAGGCCGAAGCTTTCCTCGAGAATGCGCACCTTGGTCGAATGGTTGATGCGCCAGCCTGGCTTGTCCCAGATCGTGTTGCTGTTGAGATCGCCCGCGATCAACGCGGGCCGCTCACCGAGGAAGGCCTTGTAGCGCACGAGGCCGCGGCGCAGCGGCCCAAGCTGGTGCTTGCGGATGACGCCGGCGCTGGCGTTCTGCGCCCACACTGCCAGGAGGTTGCAGGACGCGGGCCCATCGACATGGACCGGCGCGATATAGCGCAGAGACGGATGATAGGCCGGCGCGAGCCGGACCGCGTAGCCGTTGAAGGCGAACACCGCCAACCCCTTGTGCGGATTGCGGCCGATCCACACCGGATCGCCCTGCATCCACGGCGACGTCGAGCGCAATCGCAGGCGCCCCGGCTCGGCGCATTCAGAGATCACGGCGATGTCGGGAGCGAGCGCCAGCAGCGCGTCGATCTTGCGTTCGAGCGCCATGTTGCAATTCCAGGCGACGACTCTCATGGCGTCCGAGTGTAGCCTGACCGGCAGCCATGAAGTGGCAGCGGCATGAGGGAAGACAGGTCTTGAAGAAGCTGGCGTTCGTCCTGATCGGCGGCTCGGTCCTCGCCGGCGCGCTGGCGGCAACGTGGCCGGTCGTCGGCCTCTACCTGCACGCCGCGCTGGGCTCCCTCAATCCCGCTACCGTCGGCTGGGAAGCCAAGAACGCCTGGGTCAAATGCGAGGACGCGATCGCGGGAAAGGTCGACTGGCCATCGGCACCGGACGCGGCCTGCGCCGCCCTGCATCTCTGCGCCAACGAGGCGACCCTTGGGTCCGACCAGCTGGTCGCGCTCAAGGCGGCGGCGCGCCGCCTGCCCGACTGCGGTGAACCGTGATCTACTCCCCCTGCCCCAACAACGTACCGGCGCGGCGCGACAGACGGTAGAACCACTGGAAGACCTGGAAGCCCACGACCAGGTAGACGACCGAGAGCGCAAAGGCGATGCCGAGCATGTCCCAATGCACGGTGTTCTCGTTCAGGATCGCGCGCATGCCTTCAAAGACATAGGTCGGCGGCAGGGCGAGCGAGATCACCTGCATCCAGTGCGGCAGCACCGACACCGGGTAATAGACTCCGCTGAACGGCAGCAGGATGAACACCGCGGCCCAGGCGAAGCTCTCCGCACTCTGACCGACGCGCATGATCATGCCCGACATGGCAAGCCCGATCGACCAGGAGAACATCTGCAGGATGGCGAAGAAGGCAATCAACGGCAGACCGAGCGAATAGATCGAGTAGCCGAAGAACGCCCAGGCCAGCAGCGATACCGGGACCAGGCCCAGCAGCGTGCGCAGCAGGGCGGCAATGATGATACCCGTCGCCATCTCCCAGGAGCGAATCGGACTCACGAACAGATGGCCGAGATTGCGCGACCACATCTCCTCGAGGAAGGCAATGCTGAGCGAGAGGTTGCCGCGAACGACCACCTCCCACAGGAGCAACCCCGCCAGCAGCACGCCGGCCGCCTGCGCCGCGAACGAGGGCTGCGTCCACAGGTACTTGGTCATGAAGCCCCACATCACCATCTGCACGGCCGGCCAATAGATCGAATCGATCAGCCGCATCACCGAGCTTTTCCAGATGTAGATGTGGCGCATGACCAGCGCCCAGATGCGTTGCGCGGATCCACTCACGACGCAGCCTCCTTGCGGCTCAGAGCATCGAGCCCGCGGCCGCGGCCGCGCGCCATGTCGAGGAACACTTCCTCCATGTCCTCGCGGCCGAAGCGCTCGATCAGCTCGCGCGGGCTGCCGCGGTCGAAGACGCGGCCGGCCTGCAGCAGGATGACGTCGTCGCACAGCCGCTCGACCTCGCCCATATTGTGCGAGGCGAGCAGGATCGTGGCATGGGTCTCGTGCTGGTAGTCCTTGAGGTAGGTCCGGACCCAGTCGGCGGTGTCGGGATCGAGCGACGCCGTGGGCTCGTCGAGCA
>Ga0164290_1001434_pt1 | contig 34873 bp, 27 predicted proteins | sample Micstemetagenome_FD_108782 | JGI IMG/M metagenome (GOLD analysis project Ga0164290, IMG submission 108782) | Contaminated culture microbial community from soil near Moab, Utah, USA - Microcoleus steenstrupii SON62 (Illumina Assembly) | ecosystem: Environmental > Terrestrial > Soil > Soil crust...
CGGGCCGCCGGGGTGGAAGTCTGGAGCTGGGTGCTGATGCCGAACCATGTGCATCTGATCCTGGTGCCGCCGGAACCGGATGCGCTGCGCCGCGCGCTGGCCGTCACCCATCGCCGCTATGCCGGCCGCGTTCACGCCCGCCTGAAGCGTAGCGGGCATTTCTGGCAGGGCCGGTTCGGCTGCGTGGCAATGGACGAGGCGCATCTGGGGGCGGCGCTACGCTATGTGGCGCTGAACCCGGTGCGGGCGCGCCTGGTGGAGCGGGCAGCGGACTGGGAATGGTCGAGCACGAGGGTGCTGACCGGGGAATGCGCGGGCGACGGGCTGACCCTGGCCGCGCCGGTGAGGACGCGCTATCCCGATTTTGCCGGGCTGCTTGCCGGGGCGGAGGACGAGGGCATGACCCTGCGGCTGCGTCGAGCCGAAACCATCGGACGCCCCGTGGGTGGGGAAGACTTCCTCGCGCGGCTCGAAGCTGAGAGCGGCAGAACCCTGCGCCCGGCCAAGCGCGGCCCGAAACCACAATTGAGTGCACTGTCACTGTAAATCCTTTTCGGGCAGGATATTGGTTTTGAGCGGAATTTATTGGGCGGGGGAAAGTAGGAATTTGGTAATGAGAAGAAGATATGTAATCGCGTCAAGTGTATTCTGGTCAATTATTATAATTGGCATTATACCAATAATTCAGAAAATATTTAGATCTGACTCGCTGGATATCTATACAAAAATTGCCATTTGCATGTTTTTTCTTTGCGCGATTCTGTTTGGACTCTGGAAATTCTACCAAGCGTACAATCATTTGCGGGATTAGAGTCTGTTTGCGAATTTACGGTGATGGGGTGGACGGCTCCTCTCAGATGATCGTCGTCGCAACGACCTCATCTTGGTACTCCAGATGCCGTCGCAGGGGCCGTCCACCCCATCACTGTAAATCTGAAAAGCGCCGGCCCGAGCCCGCGCAGGCATGGCGTCCGATGTGTACTAGATTTTCGGTGACAGTGCATTTATTGCTGTTCGATGATCTCTTGTCCCCCCAGTCAGCAAAGAAAAACGGGGTCAAAGTAATTCCCCTCACCGCGCGATCCCGAGCACGGCTCAAGCCGTTTCCGGCGGAACGTACCGCGCCACCCTGATCTCGCCCTCGCGTTCGCGGGCCTGGGCGATGTCGTAGCTCCCCTGCATCCGCATCAGCGTTTCCATGTCGGCGTCGAATGCCTTTTCGATCTGGATCGCCATCTCGGGAGAAAGCGCGGCCCGGCCGTTGAGGAAGGCCGAGAGCGCCGGGCGCGTCACGCCGAGCGCGCGGGCGGCGTCGGTCACCGAGAGGCCGAGCGGGTCGAGCACCATCAGGCGCACGAAAGCGCCGGGATGGCTCGGCCGCTTCATCCTGAAACTCGCCCTGATGGCCATCTTCATCGCTCCCACTAATGGTAGTCCTCGAAATCGAGATCAACGATCGCGCCTTCGTCGTTGATCCTGAATGTGATCCGCCAGTTCCGCGTCACCCGTCAGGCTCCAAGTGCCCCGCCGGTCTTCCGGTCAGGGGATGGGCTCGCCATGCAGCAACTGACGCCAGCGCGTCCGCGCCCGGGGCGTCCTGCGAGAAGGGGAGGATCGCGGCGATCTTCGGCACGGCCGCCGCCGGCAGTCCGGAACGACGTGGTTTCATGCCCGGAAGAGGGGCCCAAAAATCGCCATCGCCGCTTCACCCGACGCTCGTCACTGTCATTCATCTGCATTACAATCGGTCGACAATCTTGGAGGCAGTTCATGGCGGCGAATGCGCTGGTGCAGACGCGGATCGATGCCGAGGTGAAGGAACGGGCGACGGTGGTGCTCGAAGCCATGGGGCTGACCGTCTCGGATGCCGTCCGCATCCTGCTGACCCGAACCGCCAACGAAGGCGCCCCTCCCTTCGAACTGGTCGCCGACACGGCCGCTCATGACGCGTGGTTCCGGGCCAAGGTGCGCGAGGCCCTGGACGATCCGCGCCCGGGCATCCCGCATGAGGAGGTCGAGGCCCATTTCGCCCGCCGGCGCGCTGCGGCAGCGCGCAAGGCGGATGCGGGTGAGGCGTGATGCTCACCTGGTCGGTGCTCGCGCTCGCCGACCGTGACGATATTTTCGACCACATCGAAGCCGACGATCCACGGGCGGCGATAGCCGTCGACCGGCGCACGCGCCACCCGGGTCGAAGGCCTCGCGGCCTTCCCATCGAGCGGCCGCCCCGGCCGCATCGAAGGAACACGCGAACTGGTGATCGCCGGAACGCCCTATATCGCCATCCACCGGGTGGACGGGGGTGTCATCCTCGTTCTTCGCATCCTGCACGGCGCCAGGCTCTGGCCCGGCCGGTGATCGGAGAGAGCCGGAAGTTGCGGAGAAATCACAACTAAATGGGGCTCTTCTCCTTAAGCTTACGTCCTGTCCCCAGGATTGCTCCGGCACCTCTGGAGAACGAGCGGTTGGCGGGGACGTTTTGCTTTCGAGCCCCAATCCGAAAAGGACAGGCCATGGCCAAGAACACGATCTGCCTCTGGTACGACAAGGATGCCGAGGCGGCCGCCCGCTTCTACGCCGAAGTTTTCCCCGACAGCGCGGTATCGGCCGTCCACCGCGCGCCGGGCGACTACCCCTCCGGCAAGGAAGGCGACGTGCTGACGGTCGACTTCACCGTCGCCGGCATTCCCTGCCTCGGCCTCAACGGCGGCCCCACCTTCAAGCACAACGAGGCCTTCTCCTTCCAGATCGCTACCGAGGACCAGGCGGAGACCGATCGTTACTGGAACGCCATCGTCGGCATGGCGGCACGGAAAGCGCCTGCGGCTGGTGCAAGGACAAATGGGGTATCTCCTGGCAGATCACGCCCCGCGTGCTGACCGAGGCGCTGGCGGCCGGCGGCGCCGAGGCCAAGCGCGCCTTCGCGGCGATGATGGACATGGGGAAAATCGATGTCGCCGCTATCGAGGCGGCGCGGCGCGGCTGACCGGCGGCGGATGTGGATCGCGTCTTTCGCGGGAATATCTGTTGAGTCGGCGCCAACATTCCCCTATAATGCCCTATTCGCTTCTGCTCAAGGGGCGAACGGCGCTTGTCCATCGTGAATCATGCACCTCGACGTCACCCGCCTCCCGGTGACGAAGGCAATGCCGTGCTCGGCCGTGACGCCCCGGAGCGGCTGGCCGGAACAGGCGAAAGCCGGCGCCGAACCGGCCGAAGAGGGTAGGGAGCCGGCCAAAACTGGCTCGAATTGGCTTGAATTGGCTCGAATTGGCAGGGGCCCCACGGACCTCTGAACCGGAAGTCTATTGTGAATCAATGAGTTGACGGGCCATGGCGTGGCCGCGCGGTCTCGCCATGCAAGTCCGCATCGCGGCCATCGGGTGGATGCCCCCTCGGGTCTGTGAACGGCGGCCAGATTTGGCCGCGCGGGCGAAGCGGACAAATTTGTCCGCCACGCGCGTTGCGGCCGGCGCGGCGCCATCCGCGCCCCGGCTCCTCCCCATCCGACGGCGGGAGAGGGGACGGAAGGCCGGCGGACAAAAATGTCCGCTGGACAAATGTTCCGGTCGGCCGGCGCCGGCCGCGGATTTCCGCGGCTCTCCCGCCCGGCCCTGCGACGGCGGCGGGGCGGCGGACAGATTTGTCCGCGCGCCCGCCCCGCCTGAACCTCAGGCCGCGCGCACCCGGGCGATGAAGCGGTCCACCTCGGCCGCCAGCACGCTCGACTGCTGCGACAGTTCGGCCGCGGCACCCTGCATCTGATCGGCGGCCGAGCCGGTCTCGTTCGCCGCCTCGGTGACGCCGCCGATGTTCTGGCTGACCTCGCGGGTGCCGCTGGCGGCTTCCTGCACGTTGCGGCTGATCTCGCCGGTGGCCGAGGTCTGTTCCTCCACGGCGCCGGCGATGCTGGTCGCCACCTGGCTGATCTCGGCGATGGTCTGGCTGATGCCGCGGATGGCGTCGACCGAATCGCGCGTCGCGCTCTGCACCGACTGGATCTGCCGGGCGATCTCCTCGGTCGCCTTGGCGGTCTGGTTGGCCAGCATCTTCACTTCCGAGGCGACGACGGCGAAGCCCTTGCCGGCCTCGCCGGCCCTGGCCGCCTCGATGGTGGCGTTCAGTGCCAAGAGGTTGGTCTGGCTGGCGATGCCGTTGATCAGCGCCACCACGTCGCCGATCTTCTGCGCCGCCTGGGCGAGGCCGTCCACCGTCGCGCCCGTCGCCTGCGCCCGGCCGGTCGCCTCCTCGGCCATGCGGGCCGATTCGGAAGCTTGGCGGGCGATCTCCTGGATCGAGGCGGTCAGTTCCTCGGTCGCGGTCGCCACCGTCATCACGTTGGTATTGGCCCGTTCCGAGGCGGTGGCCGCGGCGGCGGCCTGCCGGGCGGTCTGCTCGGCGGTGCCGGCCATGCTGCCCGAGGACGAGCGCATCTCGGTCGCCGCCCCGCTCACCGCCGTCACCACCCCTTTCACCGAGGCCTCGAAGGCATCGGCCAGGTCCCGCAATTCGCGCTTCCGCTGCGCCTCGGCTTCCGCCTTCAGCCGCTCGGCCTCGGCGCGGCGTTCCTCCTCGGCCCGGCGCGCGGCTTCCGCCTGCTCGCGCTTCTGCGCCTCGGCCTCGCGCTCGCGGCGCTCCTCGGCGGCCTTCGCCTCCTCGGTCAGCCGGCGCTTCTCCTCCTCCTGCTGCTGCTGGGTGAGGCGCGCCGCCTCGGCCTCGCGCTGCAGGGCCTCGTTCGCCATGCCGCTCTGCTTGAACACTTCCACCGCGCGGGCCATGCCGCCGATCTCGTCGCCGCGGTCCAGCGACGGCACCACCGTCGTCCAGTCCTTGTCGGCGAGGCGTCCCATCGCCGCCCGCACGCCGTCCAGCGGACGGGTGACGCCGCGCGAGACGATCCAGCCGATGCCGGTGGCCAGCACCAGCACCACGGCGCCGATGCCGATCAGGAGCCGGTTCGCCTGCCGCTGCAGGGCCACCATCGGGGTCATGTCCTTGGCGATCTCCAGCACCGCGACCGGCTTGCCGGAGAAGTCGGGCAGCATGGCGACATAGACGCCGTAATGCTTGTCGCCCTGCTCGACCAGGCGCAGCGCCGGGGTGCCGGCATAGGCCGCCTTCTTGTCGTTGACGTCCGACAGCGTCTTTTCGGCCAGCGTGCTGCCGAGCGATTCGTACTCCTCGCCCTTGGGACGATGGATGGAGATGTCCCAGCCGGTACGCTTCTTCAGGCCCTCGACGAACTTCTGGTTCAGCCTGACGCCCGCGTCCAGCACGCCCAGCACCTTGCCGTCCTTCACCATCGGGATGACGGCGAACATGGAGAGCTCGGCGACGCCGGGCTCGATGCCGACCTGGGCCTTGTTCTCGCTCGAGGCGATGACCACGCTCTTGCGGCGCGGCGAGATGTCGTCGCCCGCCTGCTCGGGCTTCCAGACCCGCAGGAAAGCCACCGCCGGCGGGGCGTGGAAGTTGATGGCGAGGTTGCCGAAGCGGGCGTCCATCGCCTTCTGCGCCGCCTGGGTCAGCTTCAGCAGCGCGTCCTTGTCGCGGGCGGCGAAGGCGTCGATCACCGGCGGCATCACGGCGATGGCGCGGCCCAGCGCCTCGACCGGCACCCGCTCCTGGTCGATCAGGTCGACCGTGGTCGAATAGGCGGAGGCGATCTCGCGGCTCAGGCTCTCCTCGGAGGCGCGGTTCGACTGCCACAGGAACAATCCGGAAAGGACCACGACGGTCCCGGTCGCCACCGCCGCGGTACAGGCGATCAGGCGGTGTGTCAGGCTGTTCAGCATCGGGCAGGCTCCGGCAACAAGTGTTCGCGCGGCTCGCGCGGCCGCTCTACCGGTGCATCTGTGCCAGTTCCGATTTAACAACAGGTGTAGACCGCCCCGGCGATCACTTCTCCGCCTGCCGCTTCAGGTCCATGCCGCCGCCCCGCAGCCAGGCGCCGTCACGCTTCATCACGATGTTGTCGCGCGGCGTGCGGATGACCACCCGGTCGCCGTCCACCTCGTAGCTGCCCTCGGTGGTCATGTCGCGCGCCACCGTGAGAAAGACCTTCGTGCGCGAGCGGAACTCGAGCTTCGCGCCCCCGTCGGGATCGGCGAAGACGGCGCCGGAGAGCGGCAGCTTCGCCAGCCGCGCATTCTCCTTCGCCACCGCCGCGACGATCTCTTCCCGCCGCTTCGCCGCGGTGTCGAGGTACTTCGAGCGGACCGGGGCGTCCAGCGTGCCGACCGGCCCGCGAATCTCCGCCACCGCCGCATCGAACGCCTTCAGGCCCTGCTCGGTCGCCGGCATGTCGGCGATGGCCTTCCTGAAGGCGGGGAAGGATTCCTCGCCGATCTTCGTCGCTCTCTTCGTCGCCGCCTCCCGGAACTTCTGCGCCGGGCCCGCCCCGGCCAGCTGCTCGATGCCCCGGCCGGTGGTGACGCGGAAGGCGTCGATCTCGCCGAGCCCCGCCAGCGTCGCCGGGAACCGGTCCAGCTCCTTGATCTGTTCCTCGGCCACCGCGTTGCCGACCGCTTCGCGCTTCGCCGCGATCCTGGCATCGATCGCCGCCACCCGCGGCGCCGAGAGCGCCGCCTTCACCTGGCTCTGCTGGGCCGCCCGCAGCATCTGGAGGCCCTGGGGCGTTGCGGGCACGGCGTCGATCTGCGCCATCTCTTTTGCCGACAGCGCCTCCTCGATGCCGTCGCGCCGGGCCGCGGCCACCTTGTCGAGCCCGCCGAGTTCGGCCGCGCCGAGGCCGCCGGTCAGCTCGAGCTTGATCCGGGCGAGATCCTGGGGAAGTTTCCGCAGGCCCGCGATCGATTCCGGCGTGGCGTTCAGCGCCGTGGCCGCGTCCTCGATCGCCCAGGGCCGCAGCTCGGCGAGGCGCTTTTCGATCAGCGGGAAGATGGGCGCCCAGGACGCCGACTGCGCGTCGCGGAGCGTGGTGGCGAAGTTCAGCCCCAGGGTCTGCACCGGGTGCCAGCCGTTGACCCGGTTCGCATGCTCCTTCAGGCTCCTGTCCACGGCCTGCAGCGCGGCGGCGGTGCCTTCCCGGGCCGTCAGAAGCGTGGCGAAGACCACCAGGGACGGGCGCACGGGCTGCGCTTCCAACAGGCTCTTCAGCTGCTGGGCCAGCTTCTGGTCGGTCGCGGCAATGGCACCGAGGCTCGAGCGCAGGCCGCCCATGCCCTGCCACAGCACCGCCAGCGCCTGGGTTTCCGGGACCTTCTTCGCCTTCTTCGCCTCGTTGCTGCAGTCGCCGGTGTTCTTCACCGCGGCGGCCATGTCCTCCTGCGTCCAGGACAGCGTGGGCTTCCCGAAGACCTGTTCCATGCGAGGGCCGGCGAAGAGCGTGGCCAGCGCGATGCGCGTGCCGGCCGCGTTCACCGGCGTGGTCTGCTTGGGATCCAGTTCCTGGCCCAGTTTCACCAGTTCGGCGCAGCTCGCGGTCTTGAGGGCGGCGGCGCCCGCCACTGGCCACAGGGCTCCCGCGCAGAAGGCGAGCGCGATCCCGCGCGCGACGATCGAACCCTTGTCCATGTTCCCTCCGGCCCTGCTGAAGCAGGGCCCGGATCAGCAAGGCATATGCCAGCGAGGCAACGCCTCGCTTTGTCACGCGCCGCCGGCAGGGTTCGTCAATCCCGGTGACACCTGGCAAATGCAGGTAAGACGGGCGTTTCCGCGGCGGAGGGGCCTCTCTTCGCCGCGGGCCGTGTAAAGAACGCCGACAAGCGCGCTTCGCCGCTCCGGCCGCGCTACATTGGAAGCGGATCCACCAATCAAGCCCGGAAACCGCCCGTGTCCCACGCCGACCCGACCGCCGCATTCGACCGTCCCGCCGCCGGCTTCGCCCCCGGCTGGCGCATCGATGCCAGCTATCGGAAGCTGCCGGCCGATTTCTACACGGCGATGCCGGCGGAGAAGGTGGGGGCCGACCCGATCCTGGTGCATGCGAATGCCGAAGCCGCGGCGCTGCTCGACCTCGACCCCGCGGTCTTCGGCGATCCGGACTTCGCCGCCGCCGTCACCGGCCACCTGCCGATCGCGGGCTTCCGCCCGCTCGCCATGGTCTATTCCGGGCATCAGTTCGGCAACTGGGCCGGCCAGCTCGGCGACGGCCGGGCCCTCCTGATCGCCCAGGTGCGGAACGCCCGGCGCGAACTCTGGGATGTGCAGTTGAAGGGCGCCGGCCGGACGCCCTATTCGCGCATGGGTGACGGCCGCGCCGTGCTGCGCTCCTGCATCCGCGAATACCTCTGCAGCGAGGCGATGGCGGGCCTGGGCATCCCCACCACCCGGGCGCTGGCGCTGACCGCCACCAGGGAAGGGGTTCGCCGCGAACAGGTCGAGCCCGGCGCCGTGCTGACCCGGCTGTCGCCGTCCCACATCCGCTTCGGGCATTTCGAGCATTTCCACCACAACGGCCGCCCTGACCTGGTGGCGCAGCTCGCCGAGCATGTCATCGCCGAGCATTTCCCCGACCTCGCGGGCCGCGAGGATCGCCACGAAGCCTGGTTCCGTGCCGTGCTGGACCGCACCGCCGACCTGATCGCCGCCTGGCAAGCGGTGGGCTTCGCGCACGGGGTGATGAACACCGACAACATGTCGATCCTGGGCCTCACCATGGACTACGGCCCCTTCGGCTTCCTCGATGCCTTCGATCCCGGCTTCGTCTGCAACCACTCCGACCATGGCGGCCGCTATGCCTTCGACCGCCAGCCCGCGGTCGCCCATTGGAACCTGCATGCGCTCGCCGTCGCGCTCTCCTCGCTGATCCCCGTTCCGGTGCTGAAGGATGCGCTCGGCGGCTACGAGCCCCGCTTCACCGAGGGTTTCGCCATGCGGATGCGCGGCAAGCTCGGCCTGGGGACGCCGGTCGAGGGGGACGGGGTACTCGCCGCCGACCTCCTGGCGGTGATGGCCCGGGGCGGCGCCGACTACACCCTCGCCTTCCGCGACCTCGCAAGCGTGGAAGAGGCGGGCGGGACCGAACGCTGGCTGGCGCACTTCGCCGTCTTCGCCGAGGCGGAGGCGGCCCGCTGGCTCGGCCGCTACCGTGCCCGCCTCGCGGTCGAGCCCGATCCCGGCCGCGCGGCGGCGATAAACCGCGCGAACCCGAAATACGTGCTGCGCAACTGGGTGGCGGAAACCGCCATCCGTGCGGTCCAGCAGGAGGGCGACTTCGCCATGCTCGACCGCATCCTGGCACTGCTGCAGGCTCCCTTCGACGAGCATCCGGGCTTCGAGGAATACGCCGCGCCACCGCCGGTCGGCATGCGGGATCTCTGCGTCTCCTGTTCGTCCTAGTCGGCCCGCCCGTCCGACCAATAGAAGACGGTGCAGCCCAGGATGATGTCGACGTTGTCCCCGTCGGCGGCGAGCGGCATCAGGATGCGTTCCAGGCGGCTGACGAAGCGGTCGTGATCCAGCGCCGGCGGCCCGCGCCGCCAGTCGATCACCCGCTGCTCACTGATACGGTCCAGGATCGCGAGCAGGCCGGGCAGGTCTTCGGACCGGACCGTCTCGTCGAAGTAGTCGCCGCGCTTGGCACCGAGCCCGGCATCGACCATGGCGCCGCCGACCAGGCGATAGCGGTAGCGCCTCGGAGCGTCTTCGACATCCAGCAGCCACAAATGGGGAAGCAGGTGCGGAACGGCGATGGGGTCGAGATCGCGGCGCGCCGGCAGGCCGCCGCCGGAAGGGCGGATGGCCTGCCAGTAGTCGAGGCAGCGGCGGATCTTCGGATGCGCGGTGCTCAGGTCTCGGGGAACCGGCCCGTCATGCGGGAACCAGCAGCATTCGGTCTCCATGCGGGTCCCGTGTCTGGGTGGCCGTGGTCCGGCCTCGCGCCGGAACCGGCGAATGAAGCCCAGGCGGGGCGGCCTGTCAAAAGCGGCGCGATCAGGCTCCGCTTGCCGGCCAGGCCTCGGCGATCAACTCGGTCGTGGTGGCGATGTGCCGGTCGAGCAGGCCGGTTGCCCGATCCGTGTCGCCGGCCAGGGCCGCCTCGGCGATTTCCTCGTGATCGCCGCCGGTGCCGGCCATCAGCGACTTGGTGGCGACGGACAGACGGCGGTAGCGGTCGTAGCGGTCGTGCAATTGCATGCAGAAGCCCAGCAGCGCGGGCGAGCCGCAGGCGGAGATCAGGGCGAAGTGATAGGCCCTGTGGCCGCTTTCCCAGGCCTCGTCGATCGGCGCGTTCTCGCCGACCCGCGGCGCCACCGCGGCAAAGCGGCGATGTGCGCTCTCGATCCGCCGCCGCCAGCCGTCGTCGCCCCGCGCGATGGCGAGAGCGAGGCACATCGGCTCCAGGCGGCGCCGGCAGGCGGCGATATCGGTGAAGTCGTCGGCCGAGACCGGTGCCACGGTGAAGCCGCGCTGGCTTTCCTGGATGACGAGGCCCGCACCGCAGAGAAGCGCCAGCGCTTCCCGCAAGGGGGTCAGGCCCACGTCATAGTCATGCGCCAGAACCTTTAGCGGCAGCTTCGCTCCGGGGTGGAAGCGTACCGAGAGGATATCGCGGCGCAGTTGGCCCAGGACCCTGGCCGCAAGTGAAGCCGGACCGCGATCGGCGTCGGGGGCCCAATCGGGTACCCCGTCTATCGTGTCGTCGGCGGGCGGCGCGCCCGGCGTCCAGCCACCCTGGAGCGCCACCGCGCTCGACCCGCGATATCGTTCGATCATCCCGGCCTCGCCAGCTGCGATCAGCGACGGGATCCCATGATGCAAGAAGCGGGCAATGCCAGATGCGGCAACTCGTCAGTATACCGCCGATAGTTCGGCGCGGGCCCGCTGGGCAGGATATGAGCAGTCGCCCAATTCCAAGGCGGCGGCCGATATCAGGGCGCTGGCTCCGGCCGCCGGCCTCGATCTAGCTTTCGTCGCGGTCGATGCCGCGCAAGCTTGCCGAGCATGAGGAGGGTCGATGCTCCACAACCCGAAAATCCTGAGGCCGCTGCGCGATCCGGTGGTCGAGCGGTTGCTGGCCGAGATCCGCGGCCTCGACGAGGCGAGCGTGCAGCGGATGATGCTGCCCGCCGGCTGCTACACCGAGCCGGCCTTCTTCGAGTTCGAGCAGAAGGAAGTCTTCGCCCGCTCCTGGATCTGTGTCGGGCGGATCGAGGAACTGCCGGAGCCGGGCGACGTGATGCCGGCCGAGGTGGCGGGCGAGCCGATGATCATCACCCGGGCCGAGGATGGGCAGATCCGGGCCTTGAGCGCCGTCTGCCGGCATCGCGGGCAGATCATCCCCTGCGAGAAGGCCAAGGGCCGGCGCAATTTCCGCTGCCCGTTGCACTACTGGACCTACGATCTCGAGGGCCGGCTGGTGGGAGCGCCGCGCATGGGCGACGCGGCGGCGATGCGGAGCCTGCGCGAGGCGGTGTCGCTGCCGCAGGCGCGGGTGGAAATCTGGTACGGCTTCATCTTCGTCAACCTCGATCCCGAGGCGCCGCCGGTGGCCCAGGGTTTCGCCAAGCTGGAACCGTTCTGGGAGGGCTATCGCGACGCCGGGCTGGTGCCGGTGCCGCCGTCCATGGGCAGCACGCCGCTGCCCTGGAACTGGAAGACCCATGTGGAGAACTTCACCGACGCCTATCATCCCGAGTACGTGCATCGGGGCACCCACGACTTCGCCCCCAGCAACCATCCTGACGGCGGCGTGGTCTTCACGCCGATGGAGGAGGGCGACAACGCGATCGTCCGCTCGGTCCCGATGATTCGGCCGGATGGCGGCATGATGCTCGACGGCTGGGGCGAACCCGCGATGTTCCCGGCGATCGAGACGCTCGCGCCCGAGCAGAGAAAGCGCCTCACCTTCGCCTTGATGCCGCCCAGCATGACCCTGGTCTTCGCCCCCGGTGCCGTCGCCTATACCCTGATCCGCCCCGTGGGCGCGCTCGGAACGCTGGCCGCCAACGACCGGGTCACCGGCGGCGGCTGGCTCCTGCCGCGGAGCACGCTCGACCTGCCCGATTTCGCCGAGCGTGCCGAGACCGTCCTCAAGGGCGCTTCGAAGATCTGGGCCCAGGATCTGCCGATCAACCTCAGCATGCAGGCCGGCAAGAACTCGCGCTTCCTGCCAGACGGGATCTACGGCCCGCTGGAAGTGACCCTGCAGCAGTTCAATCTATGGCTGTTCCGCGCCTATGCCCGTGCGGGGTAGCATGGCGGCCTTGCCATTCGACAGGGTCCCCGATGAAAGTCGTCTATACCGATCGTCATGCCGCGCATGATCCGCAGACCTTCCTGGTGCGCGGCAAGATCATCCGTAGCGCCGAACAACCGGAACGCGCCGACCGGCTCCTGGAAGGCATCCGGCGGGGCGGGCATGAGCTGGTGGAGCCGCGGGATTTCGGTCCCGGTCCGCGCGCGGCGGTGCACACGCCGGAATACCTCGAATTCCTGGAAACGGCCTGGGAACAGTGGCGGGCGTTGCCCGATGCTTCCGACGAGGTTTTGGCCAATGTGCGGCCGATGACGGCCTATGCCGGCTATCCGGCCGGCATCGTCGGGCGCGCCGGCTTCCATTTGGCCGACGGCGCCTGTCCGGTCGGCAAGGGCACCTGGGGCGCGGCCGTCTGGGCGGCGCATTCGGCGGTCCAGGCGGCAAGCCTGCTCGAGGGCGGCGAAAGGTCGGCCTACGCCCTCTGCCGCCCGCCCGGGCATCACGCCTATGCCGACAAGGCCGGCGGCTTCTGCTTCCTGAACAACACCGCCATCGCGGCGCAGTGGCTGCGCCGAACCCATGCCCGCGTCGCCATCCTCGACGTCGACGTCCATCACGGCAACGGCACCCAGGACATCTTCTGGCGCCGCTCAGACGTGCTGCATGTCTCGCTGCATGCCGACCCGCAGCACTATTATCCCTATTATGTCGGCTATGCGGCCGAGCGGGGCGAGGGGGATGGCGAGGGCTATACGCTCAACCTGCCGCTGCCCCTCGGCACCGGGGACAACGCCTATATGGAGGCGCTTGGGCTCGCCCTGAAGCGCATCACCGCCTTCGCACCGGAGGTGCTGGTGGTGGCGCTCGGCCTCGATGCCTACGAGGGCGACCCGCTGAAGGGCCTCGCCATCACCACGCCGGGCTTCGCGCGGATCGGAGCCGCCATCGCCGGGCTCGGGCTGCCCAGCGTGCTGGTGCAGGAGGGCGGCTATCTCGCTCCCGAACTGGGCGACAACCTGGCGAGCTTCCTCGCCGGCTTCGAAGGCCGGTAGGCTCAGTTGCCGTGGTCGAGCGCCTCGCGCAACCGGCGGGCCAGGTCGGCCTGCCGATAGGGCTTGTTCAGGAGCGCCGTCCCGTGGGCGGCGCGGCCGCGAGAGACCAGCGTCTCCACCGCATAGCCCGAGGTGAACAGGATCTTGAGGCCGGGCCGCATCGACTTCGCCTTTTCCGCCAGGTCCCAGCCGTTCATGCCGCCCGGCATGACGATGTCGGTGAACAGCAGGTCGATCAGGGTTCCCTTTGCCAGTTCTTCCAGCGCCTCGTGGCCGTCGGCGGCGGCGATCGCGCGATAGCCGAGGCCGGTCAGGCAAGCCATGGCGTAGCTCCGCACAAAGGGATCGTCTTCCGCCACCAGGACCGTCTCTCGCCCGCCGACGGTCCTTACCTCGCTCGCGACGAGGGGCTCTCCGCGCGCCTCTCCGCCCGAGGCGGCGGGCAGGTATAGGCGGACGGTCGTACCGAGGCCGGGCTCGCTGTAGATGCTGACATGGCCGTTCGACTGCTTGACGAAGCCATAGACCATGCTGAGGCCGAGGCCGCTTCCCTTGCCCACTTCCTTGGTGGTGAAAAAGGGCTCGAACACGCGCTCCAGGGTTTCCGGCGCCATGCCTTGTCCGTCATCGGTGACCGCGATGACGACGTAATTGCCTTCCGGCACTTCCGGATGGTGAAGCCGATACTCGGCGTCCAGCGGCACGTTGGTGGTGTGGATGGTGAGTGTACCGCCGTCGGGCATGGCGTCCTGGGCGTTCAGTGCCAGGTTCAGGATCGCCGATTCCAGTTGCACCGCGTCGGCATAGGCGGCCTCCAGCGCCGGATCCAGCATGGTGCGGATCTCGATGTCCTCGCGCAGCGTGCGCCGCAAGAGCGTGTGCAGCACGTCGATCATCGTGTTGCAGTCCATCCGGGTGGGCTGCAGGGTCTGCCGCCGGCTGAAGGCCAGGAGCCGCTGCGTCAGCTCGGCCCCGCGCTCGCCGGCGGCGACGATGTGCTCGGCCATCTTCTTCAGGTCGGGCCGCGCCTTCAGGGTGTTGTTCAGGAACTCGGCGTTGCCGATGATGACGGTCAAGAGGTTGTTGAAGTCGTGCGCGATGCCGCCCGACAGCTGGCCCACCGCCTCCATCTTCTGCGCCTGCACCAGCTGCTCCTCGGTGCGTTTGCGATCTGTGAGGTCGTGGATGATGCCGACGAAGATCGGTGATCCGTCCTGGCGTGCCTCGCCCACCGACAGGTCCATGGGAAAGGTGCTGCCGTCCTTCCGCATTCCCATCACTTCGCGGCCGATGCCGATGATCTTGCGCTCGCCGGTGCGGTGGTAGTTCTTCAGGTAGCCGTCATGCTGCTCGTGGAAGGGTGTCGGCATGAGGATCTTGACGTTCCGTCCCTCCACTTCCGCGGCGGCATAGCCGAACAGCCTCTCGCAGGCGGGATTGAACATCTGGATGGTGCCGTCGGCATCGATCAGGATGACGCCGTCGACGGCCGTGTTGACCACCGCCTCCAGGCGCGCCACCGCTTCCCGCAGCGCCAGGTCGGACGCCTTGCGTTCGCTGAGGTCGTGGATGATGCCGACATAGATCGGGCCGGCATCCTGCTTCGCCTCGCCCACCGACAGGTTGAGCGGAAAGGTGCTGCCGTCCTTGCGCTGGCCCAGTACCTCGCGCCCGATGCCGATGATCTTTTGCTCGCCCGTGCGGTGATAATTGGCGAGGTAGCCGTCGTGCTCGTTCCGGTACGGCGGCGGCATCAGCATGCGGACGTTCTGGCCGATGACTTCGTCGGCGCGATAGCCGAACAGCCGCTCGCAGGCCGGATTGAACATGAGCACGCTGCCGCCGGCATCGATCAGGATGACGCCGTCGACCGCCGTGTCCAACACCGTCCGCAGCCGGGTCTCGTCGGACTTGCGGCGCTCGACTGCCCGGCGTTCCATTGTCACCCGCCCCCCGGATCGAGCTTCTGTCTACACTCTATACGTGTTTGTATTCATTTGTTTATTGGTTGAGAAGCCTATTCCGGCTACTCGTTTTCCGCAAGCGACTTGACCCGCCGCGCGGAACCGGGGAAGACCGCGGGCCTGTCTCCAAGCCACCGTCCGGACCACGCATGACATCCCCCAAAATCGACCTGACAGATCCTTCCGCCTATGGCCACTGGTGGACCGACCGCATCCGCTTCTGCGACACCGACCATTCCCAGCACGTGAACAACGTCGCCTTCGTCGCCTATGTGGAAACCGGCCGGGTCTACTTCGCCAAGCTCGTTCTGGGCGAGGGCTTTCCCGACAACGAGCGCTTCATCGTCGGACGGATCACCATCGACTACCTGAAGGAGATGCACTGGCCGGGTGAGGTCACGATCGGCGCCGCCATCCTGAAGATCGGAAACCGGTCCTTCACCGTCGCCAACGGCGTGTTCAAGGACGGTGTCTGCTGCGCCGTTGCCGAGAGCGTCATCGTTTTCCTGCGCGACGGCAAGTCGGCGCCGGTCGACGGCATCCTGCGCGACCGCCTTCTGGCGGCGATGCCGGCCTCGCTCCGCGTCAGTGGATGAAGGTGAGGAGCGCGAAGCGCCGGCCGGTGCGCACGGGATAGACCTCGTGCAGCAGCTTGCAGGAGAAGATCGCCGCTCCGCCCGCGGGCGGGCGGTAGACCTGCCGGCCGTATTCGGGGAAGTTCAGCTCGCAGCCGGTGAAGTCGTCGTTCAGGTTGATGCTGACGGCGAAGAGGCGCGGATCGCGCGGATCGCCCACCTCGTCGCGATGCGGCCCGAAGGCGCCGGCATTCGACGACTCGTAGCAGCCGATCCTGAGCGTCTGGTAGCTCCTGATCGGGCACTGGAAGGCCTTGTCCATCTCGGGCACGATCCGCTTCAGGAAAAGGTCGCGGATCTCGAGGTTGAGCGGATCGGTCTCCTCGATCAGGACGTCGGCGCGGCGCTTGATCCGCTCGCGCGCCGCGCTCTCGTAGGTCGCTTCGTTCAGGCCCTGCACGGCCACCTCGTTGATCCGCTTGCGCCCGCCGTCCCAGACCTCGATCAGGCGCCGGCACATCGCGGCGTCGAACACCTCCGGGATCAGCAGGATGGGTGCCTGCGCCCTTATCAGTTCGGGCCGGGTTGCCTCGTGCAGCTTCTTCGCCAGGCTCAGCGCCTGCACGGCGGGCCGGCCGGCGCCCGGCTTCAGGACGGCGTTGAGCCGGCCGTTCGGTTCGATCACCGCGATGGCCCAGCTCTTCTCGTCCCGGGCGATTCCGAAGGTGTCGAGAGCCACGCCGGTGGGATCGGCCCAGACCTCGAAGGGCAGCTTGCGGGCCGACATCAGGGCGGCGTTCTGCGCCGGCGCATCCTGGGTCAGCGCGATGACGATGCTGTCGGCCTCGGCGAACTTCGCCGCCAGTTCCCGCAACTTGTCCAACTCCTGCCCGATCGCGGAAAGTCCGGGACGGCGGAAGGCCATCACCACGACGGGATGCCCCGCCACGCGCTGTTCGGACAGCATCCGTTCGGCGCCCGCCGGGCCGAGCAGGATGATCTGGGGGATGGGGTCGCCGATCTTCATGGGCGGAGAGATAGCAGAATTCGGGACCGGCGATCTGCGGCGACTTGCCCGGGCGGCGGGCGGGCGTCATGGTCCGGCAGTTCGATTCCCCCGGAGTAGCCGATGTCGTCGCCGTCCGAACTGCCGCTCGCCGGCCTCAGGGTCCTCGAGTTCAGCCATGCGATCATGGGCCCCAGCGCCGGCCTGGTGCTGGCCGACCTCGGGGCCGACGTGATCAAGGTGGAGCCGGCTGAAGGCGATCACACACGCCGCCTGCCCGGTTTCGCCGCCGGCTTTTACGGGTTGTTCAATCGCAACAAGCGGGCCATCGCGGTCGACCTGAAGAGCGCCGCCGGGAAGGAGATCGTCTATCGGCTGGCGAAGACCGCCGATGTCGTGCTGGAGAATTTCGGTCCCGGCACCATGGATCGCCTGGGCTGTGGCTATGCCGAGCTCTCGGCCAGGAACGAGCGGCTGATCTTCTGCGCCCTGAAGGGCTTCCTCTCCGGCCCCTACGAGAAGCGCACGGCGCTCGACGAGGTGGTGCAGTTCATGTCCGGCCTCGCCTATATGACCGGGCCGCCCGGCAAGCCGCTCCGCGCCGGCACTTCGATCGTCGATATCCTGGGCGGCACCTTCGCCGTGGTGGCGGTGCTGTCCGCGCTCAGGGAACGCGACCGCACCGGCAAGGGCCAGCTGGTGAAGAGCGCGCTGTTCGAGGCGGCCGTCCTGCTGATGGGCCAGCACATGGCGGGCATGGCCGTGACCGGCGAACCCGGCCTGCCGATGCCGGCGCGGAAAGGCGCCTGGGGCGTCTACCACACCTTCCCGACCAGCGACGGCGAGCGCGTCTTCATCGGCATCACCTCGAACCAGCAATGGGAGCGGTTCTGCGCCGCGGTGAAGCGCCCTGATCTCCTGGCCGATCCGAAGCTCGCCAGCAATGCCGACCGTGTCGCCGCCCAGGAATGGCTGCTGCCGAAGATCGAGGAGATCGCGGTCGCCTACACGCGGGCCGAGCTGCTCTCGCTCTGCGAGGGCATCGGCATTCCCTTCTCGCCGGTGGCCCGGCCGGAGGATCTGTTTGACGATCCGCAGCTGCAGGGCGCGCATGGCCTGCTGGACGTGACGCTGCCCGGCGGCATCCGCACCAAGCTGCCGCGCCTGCCGATCGAATTCGAGGGCCACGACCTCGGGCTGCGCCGCAACGCGCCCGAGATCGGCGCCGACGGCAATGCCGTGCTGGCGGAAGCGGGGTTCAGCCCGGCCGAGATCGCGGCGATGGAAAAGGACGGCGTGGTGGTGATTCAGCCGTCCGTCCGCTGACGGTCGAGCCACCAGACCAGCGCCGACAGAATGGCGACAGGAATGCCGACGGCCGCCGTCAGGGTGAAGAAGGCCGGATAGCCGAAGGCCTCGACCATGCTGCCCGAGGTACCGCCGATGAATTTGCCGGGCAGCGCGTAGAGCGAACTCAGGAGCGCGTATTGCGTCGCCGTCACGCTTTGCGCGGTCAGGCTGGACATGTAGGCGATCAGCGCCGTGCCGGCGAACCCGCCCGAGAAATTGTCGATGCTGATCGCGAGAGTGAGCAGCCGCAGGTCGTGCCCGCTCACCGCCAGCCAGGCGAACATGAGGTTGGAGGCGGCGCCGACGATGCCGCCGAAGAGAACGCAAGGCATGAGGCCCAGCCGCATGACGGCGATGCCGCCCGCGAAGGCGCCGAGGATGCCGATCCAGACGCCGTACAGCTTCGACACGCTCGCGATCTCGGAAAGCGAGAAGCCGAGGTCGATGTAGAGCGGGTTCGCCATCACGCCGGCGACGAAATCGGGCACCCTGTACATGACGATCAGCGCCAGGATCGGCAGGACCAGCAGATGCTTGCGCCGCCACAGGTCGAGGATGGGTTCGATCACGGCATCGACGATCGAGAACAGTTTTCCTTCCCTTCGCCGCGCGGCGGGCGCGTCCACGCGCGGGATCATGAAGGTCGTCGCCATCCCCACCGCCATCAACCCGGCCATGACGAGATAGGCCATCCGCCAGTCGATGAAATCCGCCAGATAGAGCGCCCCGGCGCCCGAGCAGATGAGCGCCAGGCGATAGCCCAGCTGATAGACCGCCACCATCGTGCCCTGGCGGGATGTCGGCGCGGCGTCGATCCGCCAGGCATCGATGACCACGTCCTGCGTCGCCGACGAGAAGGCGACGAGGAGCGCGCCCGCCACCGTGGCGGCCAGGTGTACGCCGGGGTCGGCGAAGGCGATGCCGAGGAGACCGAGGGCGACCCCCAGCTGGGCCGCCAGCATCCAGGCGCGCCGGCGCCCCAGCAGGCGGGCCAGGACCGGAAGATCGACCCGGTCGATCATCGGCGACCAGAGGAACTTGAAGGAATAGGCGAGCCCGACCCAGCTCAGCATCCCGATCTCGACCCGCGATACGCCGGCCTGCCTCAGCCATGCCGAGAGCGTGCCGAAGACGAGCAGGAACGGCAGGCCGGCGCTGAAGCCGAGCGCCAGCATCAGCGCGTGCCGCGGATCGGTCAGGAAGGCGGCGATGCCGGCCTGGCCCTCGGCCCTCGGCGATGTGTCCGCGGTCAAGTCTGCGGCTTCGCGTCAGAGCTTGGGCAGGGTCACGCCGCGCTGGCCCATGTATTTGCCGGCCCGGTCGCGATAGGACACTTCGCAGGGTTCGTTGCCCTGCAGGAACAGGAACTGGCAGGCCCCCTCGTTGGCGTAGATCTTGGCCGGCAACGGTGTCGTGTTGGAGAATTCGAGCGTCACGTGCCCCTCCCATTCCGGCTCCAGCGGCGTCACGTTCACGATGATGCCGCAGCGCGCATAGGTCGATTTCCCCAGGCAGATCACCAGCACGTCGCGCGGAATGCGGAAGTACTCCACCGTGCGGGCGAGCGCGAAGGAATTGGGCGGGATCACGCAGACATCGGCCTCGCGATTGACGAAGCCCTCGTCGGAGAAGGATTTCGGATCGACGGTGATCGAATTGACGTTGGTGAAGATCTTGAACTCGGGCGCGACGCGGGCGTCGTAGCCATAGGACGACAGGCCATAGGAGATCATGCCGTCGCGCTTCTGGGCCTCGACGAAAGGCTCGATCATCCCGTGTTCGGTCGCCATGCGCCGGATCCAGCGGTCGGACAGGATGGCCATGCAATCTCTCCTCGACAGGTCTCGCTTCTCCGCGTCAGCGCATCCTTGCCTCGCGAAAAGCGACAGACCATACTCGTTTCATGCCACGTTCTCGACGGGCCTATGCTTGGGTTGGCGGGGCCGCGTCGAGCGATGAACCGACCCGTCGCTGCGATAGCCCCGGCTGCCCCGAAAGCGGAATTTTCCGCGCGCCGAAAGACCGTTCGGCGCGTGAATACTATTGGTTTTGCCTGGACCACGTGCGCGAGTACAACGCCAAGTGGGATTTCTTCTCGGGCATGAACATGGCCGAGATCGAAGCCTATCAGAAGGGCAACCCGACCTGGCACCGTCCGACCTGGCGCCTGGGCGAAAGCCCGGGTTCACCGAAGACCGCGAGCGGTTTCGAATGGGTCGATCCGATGGATATCGTGGGGGCGGGGGACTTCTCCGCCCGCGCCAACCGCGAGGCGCGCCGCCCGCCCGAGAAGAAGATCGATCCGGAGAGCAAACTCGCCTTCGAGGAACTCGATATCGAGCCGCCGGCGACCTTGCAGGAGATCAAGACGCGCTATAAGCAACTGGTGAAACGATTTCACCCTGATGCAAACGGCGGTGACAAGACCGCGGAGGAACACCTGAAGCGCATCAACCGCGCTTATTCCGTGCTCAAAGCCCGCGTAACTGCTTGAATGACATTCGCATGAACCCGAGTGTCCCCCTGACCATTCACGTACGGAACAACGGAAACTGACGATGTCCACTGCGGCTGTCCCGAGTTCGACCAGCATGATGCCGAAGGGCCTTCCCGACATTAAGCTGTCGGTTCGCCAGACCTTCGGGATCGAGAGCGAGATGGTCGTGCCGGCCTTCTCCGAACGCACCGACTATGTGCCGGATGTCGATCCGGCCTATCAGTTCGATCGCGAAACCACGCTCGCCATCCTGGCCGGCTTCGCCTTCAACCGTCGCGTGATGGTCCAGGGCTATCACGGCACCGGCAAGTCCACCCATATCGAACAGGTGGCGGCGCGGCTCAACTGGCCCTGTATCCGGGTGAACCTGGACAGCCATATCAGCCGCATCGACCTCGTGGGGCGCGACGCCATCGTGCTGCGCGACGGCAAGCAGGTGACCGAGTTCAAGGAAGGCATCCTTCCCTGGGCGCTGCAGACGCCGACCGCCATCGTCTTCGACGAATACGATGCCGGCCGCCCGGATGTGATGTTCGTGATCCAGCGCGTGCTGGAAGCCGACGGCAAGTTCACGCTGCTCGACCAGAACCGGGTGGTGCGGGCGCATCCCTGCTTCCGCATGTTCTCGACCACGAACACCGTCGGCCTCGGCGATACCACGGGCCTCTATCACGGCACCCAGCAGATCAATCAGGGCCAGATGGACCGCTGGTCGATCGTGACGACGCTGAACTACCTCCCGCATGGCGACGAGGTGAAGATCGTCCTGGCCAAGATGCCCTCCTTCGACGACGAAAAGGGCAGGAAGCTGATCGCCCAGATGGTCTCGGTCGCCGATCTGACGCGCGCCGGCTTCATGGCCGGCGACATCTCGACCGTGATGAGCCCGCGCACTGTGATCACTTGGGCGCAGAACATCGAGATCTTCGGCCATCCGGGCTTCGCCTTCCGCGTAACCTTCCTCAACAAGTGCGACGAGATCGAACGCGCGGTGATCGCGGAGTACTACCAGCGCTGCATGGGCGAGGAACTGCCGGAATCCTCCACCCATATGGACGTGGCCTGACGGGGCGAGCATGACGGGCAAGCCGGAGGCGCCTTCCGAGATCTTCAAGCGGTCGGTGGCGGCGACAATGCGCGCCGTCTCCCACGAGCGCGAGATGCAGGTCACCTTCGGGCCGGAGACGCCCGGCCTGCGCGGCAACAAGGCGCGCCTGCCGGTGCCCGGCCGCGACCTGCCGATGGAGGAAGTGGCCCAGGTGCGGGGTATCGGCGATGCCTTCGCGCTGCGTCTGCGCCATCACGACGCCAAGATCCACAATCGGCTGCAGCCGGTCGGCGGCACCGCGCGCGCCGTGTTCGAGGCGACCGAACAGGCCCGCTGCGAGGCGGTCGGCTCCCAGCACATGCCGGGTGTGGCGATGAACCTGCAGGCGGCCCTTGAGGAGCGCTGCAAGGCCCGCGGCTATGCCCGGGTGCGTGACCGCTCCGAGGCGCCGCTCGCCGATGTCGTCGGCCTGATGGTGCGCGAGAAGCTGACCGGGGCGCCGATCCCCGAATCGGCGCGGCGCATGGTCGATCTCTGGCGCTCCTGGATCGAGGAGAAGGGCGGCCCCGATCTCGCCAAGCTGAACGACGCCATGGGCGACCAGCGCGCCTTCGCCAAGGCGGCGCGGCGGCTGATCGTCGATCTCGAACTCGCCGACGAGGACGCGAGCGACCTCAGCGACGACGACGAGAGCGAGGGCGACGGCGAGAACAACCAGCCGCAGGACCAGGGCGGCGAAGGCCAGTCGGGCGACCAGTCCGATTCCGACCAGTCCGATGGCCAGTCCGGTGCGATGGAGCAGGACGGCGCCGCCGATGCCAGCGAATCCGAATCGAGCTCCGCCGAGGCGGCCGAGATGGCGGGGGCCGGCGAGGAAGCCGGCAAGGGCAAGCGGCCGAACTATCCGAACCTCCTGCCCGGTCTGCAGGACGACAACAGCTACAAGCCCTTCACGGTTAAGTTCGACGAGGTGGTCGAGGCGACCGACCTCTGCGACCTCGACGAGCTCGGCCGGCTCCGCGCCCATCTCGACCAGCAATTGCACCATCTGCAGTCGATGGTGGGCAGGCTCGCCAACCGCCTGCAGCGCCGCCTGCTGGCCAAGCAGACCCGCTCCTGGGAATTCGACCTGGAGGAGGGGATGCTCGATGCCGCCCGGCTCGCCCGCGTCGTCATCAATCCGGTCCTGCCGCTTTCCTACAAGCGCGAGCGCGAGACCGATTTCCGCGACACCGTGGTCAGCCTCCTGATCGACAATTCCGGTTCCATGCGCGGCCGCCCGATCACCGTCGCCGCCATGTGCGCCGACATCCTGGCCCGCACGCTGGAGCGCTGCGCGGTCAAGGTCGAGATCCTGGGCTTCACCACCCGGGCCTGGAAGGGCGGGCAGTCGCGCGAAGCCTGGCTCGCGGCGGGCAAGCCCGCCAATCCGGGCCGGCTGAACGATCTTCGCCACATCGTCTACAAGTCGGCCGATGCGCCCTGGCGGCGGGCCCGGCGCAGCCTCGGCCTGATGCTGCGCGAGGGGTTGCTGAAGGAGAATATCGACGGCGAGGCGCTGCTCTGGGCGCACAACCGCCTGATCGGCCGGCCCGAGGACCGCAAGATCCTGATGGTGATCTCCGACGGCGCGCCGGTCGACGATTCGACGCTCTCGGTCAATCCCGGAAACTACCTCGACCGCCACCTGCGGCATGTCATCGACATGATCGAGACGCGTTCGCCGGTGGAACTGATCGCCATCGGCATCGGCCATGACGTGACCCGCTACTACGAACGCGCGGTCACCATCGTCGATGCCGAACAGCTGGGCGGCACCATGCTGGAAAAGCTCGCCGAACTCTTCGACGAGGCGCCCTCCGCCGCCCATCGGACGGCCAGCATCCGCGGGGCCGGCCGGCGCGTCGCCGGTTAGAGCAACGTCCATTCACGTTGCACCCTTGGGGTTCACCTCGAACGGGTGAAATTGCTGTACCTCGATTGGGTAGAGCAGCTTCAGGGACGCACGCCTGTTCCGGTTCCCGTGATCGTATTGGGCCCGGCATTGACGGTCAGCGTGACCGTTCCCTGATGGAAGACGCGGCCCGTGGCCGGATTGTTCTGCACCTGCACATTGATGGCCGCGTTGCGCCCGGCGGTGGTGAAGAACGGCGCGAAACGCGGCGCGTCGCCGGCATCCGTGCTCTGGATGCTGGCCTGCAGCGCCGCGGAATCGGGGATGGTCGCGCCGACCGGCAGGGGACCCGCGCCGTAGGCCAGCGTCTCGCCGTAGACGAGGCCGTTGAACGGCATGCCGCCGACCGTGAGATTGGCGTTCACCTGGAAGTTCAGGGTGCGGTTGGCGTGGTTCACCACCGCGGAAAAGCCGAAGAAGCCGCTGCCGCTGCCGCTGGTCGCGTTCAGTGTGATCGGGTTCTGTGCGATGGTGAAACCGGTCGTCCCCGAAGGCACCTGGGCCAGCTGCTGGAAGGTGGTGATCATTGACAGCGGTGGCGGCGGCGGTGGCCGCGGTGGCAGTTGTCCCTCCCGTTGCAGTGTCGGCGGCGGCCGGACTCCAATCCCGTTCACGGTGTTGATGGGACCACCCCCGCCGGCTCCTCGGGGAGGAGCCCCTCCCGGGGCGGGGGGCGGCCGCGGCCCGGCGCTGACGCTCGAGCGTCCGGACAGGCTGCGCACGCGGTCGGGCGGCAGGGCCACTGGCGGCGAGGGCGGCGCAAGCATGGCAATGATGGTGGCGAAGCCGGGGCGTTCGATGGTCACGCTGCCGGCGGCATTGCTGACGCTGATGGCGCCGATCTTGTCGTTCGCGGTGTTCTCCGGCCCCGGCCCCAGCAGCACCACTTCCGAGACGTTCTCGGCCTCGCGCACCTCGCCCGCCACCATGGTGCCGCGCACGCCGATGGTCGCCTGCGGCAGGCGTACGCTCATGCGCTGCGGATCCTTGATCGCGACCCGGCCGGTGATGAAGCGGAAGGCGCCCTTGGTGATCGAGGCGGCGACGGTCCCGGTATCGGTCGCCGGGTCGAAGACGAACCGGTCGATGGTGAGTTCGGCATCGGGGCCGATCGAGAACACCGTCTCGTCCAGCAGGATGACCTGCAGCCCGGCATCGGGGCCGCTTCGCACCCGGTCGCCCAGATGCACCGGCGACCCGCTCCTGGCCACCGCGCCCACGGCGTCCGACGGGCCGGCCGCAGGCGTGAGATAGACCGCGCCGCGCACGGCGCCGGCCACGCCGATGCGCTCGCCGAGCGCCCGGGCGGCGGCGGCCGGCGGGGCCTGGGCCAGTTGTGTCTGCGCCGCCGCGGGCCAGATGGCCAGCAGCAGGACGGTGGCGAGCAGGGGGCGATGCATCCGGTGGTCCTCCACCGGTGCAAGGCTAGGGAGGGATGGTTAACGCGCGGCTACTCGCGCAGGTCGTCCCAGAATTCCTTCACCTTGGCGAAGAAGCCTTCCGATTCGGGCTGGGTGCCCTTGCCCGATGCCTTGTGGAACTCTTCCAAGAGTTCGCGCTGGCGCTTGCTGAGGTTGACCGGTGTCTCGACCATCGCCTGCACGAACAGGTCGCCCTGGCCGGTGCCGCGCATCACCGGCATGCCCTTGCCCTTGAGGCGGAACTGCTGGCCGGTCTGCGCCCCGGCGGGGATGGTCACCTTGGCCCGGCCGCCATCGACGGTCGGCACCTCGATGACGCCACCCAGCGCCGCCGTCACCATCGGGATCGGCACCCGGGCGTAGATGTTCAGGCCCTCGCGCCGGAACAGCCGGTGCGGCGCGATCGACAGGAAGATGTAGAGATCGCCGGTCGGCCCGCCGCGAAGCCCTGCCTCGCCTTCGCCGGTCAGCCGGATGCGGGTGCCGTCCTCGACGCCGGCCGGCACGTTCACCGCCAGCGTCTTCTCCTTGTGCACCCGGCCCGCGCCCGAACAGGTGCGGCAGGGGTTCTCGATCACCTTGCCGACGCCGCCGCAGACCGGGCAGGTGCGCTCGATGGTGAAGAAGCCCTGCTGCGCGCGCACCTTGCCGTGGCCATGGCAGGTGGTGCAGCTCTTCGGCTTGGCGTCGCCCGCCGCGCCCGATCCCTTGCAGGTCTCGCAGGCGGCCGAGGTGGGGACGCGGATCTTCGCGGTCGAGCCCTTGTAGGCGTCTTCCAGGCTGATCTCGAGGTTGTAGCGCAGGTCGGCGCCGCGGCTGGCGGCATTGGGGTTGCGCCGCCCGCCCATGAAATCGCCGAACAGGTCCTCGAAGACATCGGCGAAGGTCGAGCTGAAATCCTGCGCCCCGCGGCCGCCGCCGGCATTGCCCTGTTCGAAGGCGGCATGGCCGTAGCGGTCGTAGGCGGCGCGGCGGTCGTCGTCCTTCAGGACCTCGTAGGCCTCGCCCACCTCCTTGAACTTCTGCTCGGCTTCCTTGTTGCCCGGGTTGCGGTCCGGGTGATGCTGCATCGCGGCCTTGCGGAAGGCTTTCTTCAGCGTCTCGGCATCCGCATCGCGCGGGACGCCCAGCACGTCGTAATAGTCACGCTTGGCCATGGCCTATCCCGGACATGGGCGCGGCGGCCGAAGGGGCCGCCGCGCCACCGTTCCTGTCGAGCCGGCGCCGATTACGACGCCGAACCCTTCTTCTTCTTCTCGTCGACTTCCTCGAAATCGGCGTCGACCACGTTCTCGTCCGGCTTGGCGCCGCCGGCGCTGCCGCCCGCGGGGCCACCGCCGGCGTCACCGCCGCCGGCCGCCGCTTCCGCCTGCGCCTTGTACAGCGCCTCGCCGATCTTCATCTGCGACTGGGTGAGCGCGTTGGTCTTGGCGCGGATATCCTCCACGTCCTCGCCCTTCAGCGCCTCGCGGAGAGCCGCGATGTCCTGCTCCACCTGCGCCTTGTCGGCAGCGGGTGCCTTGTCGCCCAGTTCTGCCAGCGACTTCTCGGCCGCGTGGCAGAGCCCGTCGCCCTGGTTCCTGACATCGACCAGCTCGCGGCGCTTCTTGTCCTCGGCCGCGTGCTCTTCCGCGTCCTTCATCATCTTTTCGATCTCGGTCTGGCTCAATCCGCCCGAGGCCTGGATGCGGATCTGCTGCTCCTTGCCGGTCGCCTTGTCCTTGGCCGAGACCGAGACGATGCCGTTCGCGTCGATGTCGAAGGCGACCTCCACCTGCGGCACGCCGCGGGGTGCGGGCGGAATGCCCATCAGGTCGAACTGGCCCAGGATCTTGTTGTCGGCCGCCATCTCGCGCTCGCCCTGGAAGACGCGGATGGTGACCGCCGTCTGGTTGTCCTCGGCGGTGGAGAAGACCTGCGCCTTCTTGGTCGGGATCGTCGTGTTGCGCTCGATCAGCCGGGTGAACACGCCGCCCAGCGTCTCGATGCCGAGCGACAAGGGCGTCACGTCCAAGAGCAGGACGTCCTTCACCTCGCCCTGCAGCACGGCCGCCTGGATGGCGGCGCCGATGGCGACCACCTCGTCCGGGTTCACGCCCTTGTGGGGCTCCCGGCCGAAGAAGTTCTTCACCGTCTCGATCACCTTCGGCATGCGGGTCATGCCGCCGACGAGAACCACCTCGCCGATGTCGCCGGCCTTCAGCCCCGCATCCTTCAGCGCCGCCTGGCAGGGCGCGATGGTGCGCTGGATCAGGTCGTCGACCAGGGCCTCGAGCTTGGCCCGGGTCAGCTTCATGGTCAGGTGCTTGGGGCCGGTCTGGTCGGCGGTGATGAACGGCAGGTTGATCTCGGTCTGCGCCGTCGAGGACAGCTCGATCTTCGCCTTCTCGGCCGCCTCCTTCAGGCGCTGAAGGGCGAGCTTGTCGTTCTTCAGGTCGATGCCGTTCTCTTTCTTGAACTCGGCCGCCAGGTGCTCGACGATCCGCATGTCGAAGTCTTCGCCGCCGAGGAAGGTGTCGCCGTTGACCGACTTCACCTCGAACACCCCGTCGCCGATCTCCAGGATCGAGACGTCGAAGGTGCCGCCGCCGAGGTCATAGACCACGATGGTCTTGCCGTCCTGCTTGTCGAGGCCGTAGGCGAGGGCCGCCGCCGTCGGCTCGTTGATGATGCGCAAGACCTCGAGCCCGGCGATCTTGCCGGCATCCTTGGTCGCCTGGCGCTGGGCGTCGTTGAAATAGGCGGGAACGGTGATCACCGCCTGGGTCACGGTCTCGCCGAGATAGGATTCGGCCGTCTCCTTCATCTTCTGCAGGATGAAGGCGGAGATCTGGGAGGGCGAATACTTGTTGTCGCGCACCTGCACCCAGGCATCGCCGTTATCGGCCTTGACGATCTTGTAGGGCACCATGCCGATGTCCTTCTTCACCGTCGGGTCGGTGAAGTTGCGGCCGATCAGCCGCTTGACGGCGAAGATGGTGCCTTCGGGGTTGGTGACCGCCTGGCGCTTGGCCGGCTGGCCCATCAGGCGCTCGCCGTCGGCGGTGAAGGCGATCTGCGAAGGCGTGGTCCGCGCGCCTTCGGCGTTCTCGATCACCTTGGCGGCCTTGCCTTCCATCACGGCGACGCAGGAATTGGTGGTGCCGAGGTCGATACCGATGACTTTAGCCATTACGCTTGCTCCATTGCTGCGGCGGGATCGGCCGGCCCCGAAGGCACCGGGCAAACCCCCGTCTTCCATTGAGTTGAGCGGTATATAGGAACGGCCGCGGAAGGCCACAACCGCCGTGGAGAAAAGAAATCGCCGCCCCTTGCGGCCTTTCGCATCTGGCCGGCCCGGCCCCGCGGCGCTAGATTTCCCCCGCTTTCAGAACCGTTCAAAAGAGGTGGGTCTCATGGACATCGACATCGGCATTCCGACCAAAGAGCGCAAGAAGATCGCCGAAGGGCTGTCCCATCTCCTGGCCGACAGCTACACGTTGTATCTGAAAACGCACAACTACCACTGGAACGTCACCGGCCCGATGTTCCAGACGCTGCACCTGATGTTCGAGACCCAGTACACCGAATTGGCACTCGCCGTCGACCTGATCGCCGAGCGCATTCGCGCCCTCGGCCACGTCGCCCCCGGTTCCTACGCCGCCTTCGCCAAGCTCTCCTCGATCAAGGAAGAGGCCGAGATTCCCGCCGCCAAGGTGATGATCGAGAACCTGGTGAAGGGCAACGAGGCGGTCTCCCGCACTGCTCGTAAAGCGTTCGAAGTGGCCGAAGCCGCCAACGACCAGCCCACCTGCGACCTCCTCACCCAGCGCATGCAGGTCTCCGAAAAGACCGCCTGGATGCTCCGCAGCCTCCTCGAAAAGGCCTGAATACTCTTCCCTCTCCCTTGGGGAGAGGGTGGCGCGAAGCGACGGGTGAGGGGCACCGCTTCCGGTGAGTCGGGCGGAGGGGGTGCCCCTCATCCGCCCTGCCGGGCACCTTCTCCCCCAGGGAGAAGGAAAGTCTACAGGCAGAGAAACCGCGCCAGTTCCAGGTCGTGGAAGGCCTGGACGACATGCGTGTCGAAGAACCGCGCCACCGCCCCGAAGCCCTCGCCCGGCAGCATCGCCGCCAGCCCGAGGCCGAGCGCCACGCCGCCCGCCGCCAGCACCAGCCGGGGCAGCCGTGGACGCGGGGCGGGGGCAATCGCGCGTTGCATTCTCGGAGAATAGCGCGCCACCGCCCCCGGGAAAAGCGCCCCCGAGGCCTATTCCAGCGCCGCGATCTCCTCGTTCGCCCGCCGCAGCCGCTCGGAGAAGGAGCGGGTCATGTTGCCGAGGATGACGATCATGATGTTCGGATGCGCCACCGACAGCTCGCGGATCTTCTCCACCGACAGGCCATAGGCCGTCACCGTCTCGTCGGCGACCACATTGGCGGACCGTCTCCCGCCGTCCAGCAGCGCCATCTCCCCGAAGGTGAGGCCGGGTCCGATGCCGGCGATGCGCTTGCGCCGTTCGCCCGGCAGCGGGATCGAGATCGAGACCGAGCCCTTGGCGATGACGTAGAAGAGCCTCGCGCGGCTGCCCTCGCGCACGATGACGTCGCCCCTCTCGAAGCGGAAGGCCTGCACGATCGGCTCGAGCAGCTTCAGCTCCGCCGCCGACAGCCCGCGGAAGATGTCGAGTTCGGCCAGCATGAAGCGCCCGTCCTGCCGGGCCTGCGGGCTTTCGGCCAGCAGCAGGTCCTCGAAATGCTCCAAGGCCTCGTCGGTGTCCTCGAACATCAGGATCTGCTCGGGCTGGTCGATCTCGTCCACCTTGCGCCGCAGCCCCGCCGCCGGCCCGTCATGCCCCAGATGGGTGAGCGCGATCTGCCCGCTCACCGGCAGCAGGCCGCGCACCATGCGCCGCACCAGCCGGGCCGAGGCCGCGTCCACCAGGTGCACGCGCTTGAAATCGATGATGATGAAATCGGCCGTGCGCGCCGTCTTCCCCACCCGGCGGATCAGCCGCTCGACCGAGCCGAAGAACAGCGCCCCCTGCAGTTCCACCACGGCGATGCGCTTGCCCTCGCGCTTCAATAGCGCCCATTCGCCGGGCGTGCGCAGCCGCTTCGAGCTCACCGCATCGGCATGGTACTGCCGGCGGATCACCGAGCGGATGCTGGTCTGCGAATTGAACACATGTAGGCCGAACTCTTCCGATATCCGCTTGCACACCTCGACGCCGCGCACCGAATTGCCGTGGCCGTCGAGGCGCGGCGAATAGACGGCGATGCCGATCTGCCCGGGGATGACGGCGATGATGCCGCCCGACACGCCGCTCTTCGCCGGGATGCCGACGTCATAGGCCCATTCGCCGGCATAGTTGTACATGCCGCAGGAGTTCATCAGCGTCAGCACGTCGCGCACATGCGGGGGTTTCAGCACCTGCACCCCGCTGGTCGGGTTGACCCCGTGATTGGCCAGCGTCGCCGCCATGATGGCGAGGTCGATGCAGGTCACCTCCACCGCGCATTGGCGGAAATAGAGGTCCAGGACCTCTTCCGGCGCCTTGGTGATCATGCCGGAATTGAGCATCATATAGGCAATGGCGCGGTTGCGGTGCCCGGTCGCCTGTTCCGAGCGGAAGGTGCTCTCGTCGATGTCGAGCGGCCGGCCGGCGAAGGCGCTCATCAGCGCCAGCATATTGGCCGCCCGCGCCGCCCCGTCCGCGCCCTGCATCAGCTCGGCGACGGCGATGGCGCCGGCATTCACCATCGGGTTGAACGGGCGGTTCTTCACATCGTCCAGCACGATCGAATTGAACGCCTCGCCGGTCGGCTCGACGCCCACATGCTCCAGCACGACCGCCTTCGGATATTCGCGAAGGGCATAGCCGTACATGAAGGGCTTGGAGATCGACTGCAGCGTGAAGCCCATCCCCGCATCGCCCACGCAATAGACCTGCCCGTCGACGGTGGCGACGGCGATGGCGAAGCGCTCGGGATCGGCCCGGCCCAGTTCCGGGATATAGGTGGCGACCTCGCCGGCGTTCTCCCCGGAAAGCTCGGCATGCAGCGTCTGCAGATAGCTCTGGATGGGCGAGGAGATCCGGCGCTCGCCGGCCTTCTCCCTCCGCATGGTGGTGCTGATCGGCGCGTTCATCGGACCGGCGCGGTACCTTTCACTCGGACATTCCCCCGCCCGGGCGCGCATCCGCCCGCGGCCCGGTATGCAACGCAAGTTCTGCGCCAATCAAATGGGCAAACGGCCGAAAATCAGGGCGTCTTTCGATTCGTGAAGGATGGAGGCGCCGCCTTCGTCCTTCTCCCGCCGGGAGAAGGTGCCGGCAGGCGGATGAGGGCCGGCACCGCCCGTCGGCGCATCCGCAAACATCGAGCAGGCCCTCACCCGACCGCTTCGCGACCCCCCTCTCCCGCACCGGCGGGTCTATCCCGCCGGACAAGCCGACGGGAGGGAGAGGGAAGATCTATTGCCACCGCCCCGCCGCTCCCGGCAAAGTCCCCACACAGCACGGAGCCCGCCCAAGCCATGAGCCTCGATTTCCTGATCACGTCGCTGATCGTCGTCGCCTCGCCCGGCACCGGCGTGCTGATCACGCTGGCCGCCGGCCTGTCGCGCGGCCGCCGGGCCAGCATCGTCGCCGCCTTCGGCTGCACGCTCGGCATCGTGCCGCACATGGCCGCCGCCATCCTGGGCCTCGCCGCCCTCATGCACACGTCGGCTGTAGCCTTCCAGGCGCTGAAATTCGCCGGCGTCGCCTATCTCCTCTGGATGGCCTGGATGAGCTTGAAGGAATCCGGCGCGCTCAGCGTCGCCCGCGACGACACGCCCCGCTCCGACCTGCAGGTGATTGTGGCCGCCATCCTGGCGAACGTGCTCAACCCGAAGCTCTCGATCTTCTTCCTCGCCTTCCTGCCGCAGTTCGTGAGCGCGGGCGAGGCCGCACCCGTGGCCCGCATGCTGGAACTCTCGGGCGTCTTCATGGCGATGACCTTCGCCGTCTTCGTGCTCTACGGCCTCTTCGCCGCGGCGGTCAGAAGCCACGTGATCTCGCGCCCGAAGGTGCTCACCTGGATGCGGCGCACCTTCGCCGCAGCCTTCGCGGGGCTGGGACTAAAGCTGGCGCTGGCCGAACGCTGACCCCCGCCGCCCGAGCGGATCAGGCCGTGCCGCCCCGCCTCCGGCCTGGCCTCGTTCCGCGGCGGAGCGCGATCAGCCCGGCGAGGCCGAGGCCGAGGAGGGCGAGGCTGGCCGGTTCCGGCACCGGCGACTGCGTCATCCGCGGGCCGAAGAACAGCGCCGAGCCCGCCTCGAGATGGAATCCGGCGAGGGAAAAGCCGCCGATCCCCGCGTTGAAGGCGGTGCCGTCGGCGGGCAGCAGCGTCGCGAAGATCTCGAAGGCGCCGAGGCTGTCGAGCGAAAGCGGTCCCTCGCCGCCGAACAGCGCGTCGGTGGCCCAGCCGCCCTGCATCAGGCCGAGGGCGAAGCTCTCGTCCTCGCCTTCCTCGACGATGCCGAGGCTGAAACCGGTCAGCGCGGCGTCGGTGAGGTTGACGAACAGCAGCATGTCGAAATCGGTGAACTCCAGCAGATCGCCGAAGGGTGCGAGATGCACCCGCCAGAGCGCGGCGATGCTGCCGTCGGGGGCGGCGTTCACCAGTTGCCGGAAGCCCGCGTCCCGCGCATCGGCGCCCTCGAGCACGCCATAGACCTCGGCTCCGCCCTTCAGGTCCGGGATATAGGGCGTGAGGTACTCGCCCTTGATATAGGGATTGACCGCCTGCGTGCCGGTGGTGGCGCTGCGGTTGGGGGTGCCCGCCACCTCCGCCGTCCGCTGCGTATTGGTGCCGAGGACCACGCTGCCGCCGGCGCCCGCCGCCCCGGCGGCCCCAGTCGCGCCGGGGGTGCCGTTGGCGGCGAAGGCGCCGGGGTCGCCGTTCGCGCCCATCAGCGGATTCACCGCCCCGTCACCGCCGACGCCGCCGGCGCCGCCCTGCGGGGCCGGCTGGCCCGGCACGGTCGCGGCCGGCTCCGGCGGGCTTCCGGGCATTCCCGCCTCGCCCGATACGCCGGACGGGCCGGAGCGCAGGAAGACGAGGCCGGAATCGCCACCCTGGCCGCCCCGGCCACCCTGTCCGCCCTCGCCCGAAAGGCCGGGATCGGTGCCGCTGCAGATGGCCCCGTCCGGGCAGGGCACGGGGGTGGTGGCGCCGCCTGCGCCCGCTCCGCCCCGGCCGCCCTGGCCACCCGAGCCGCCCTGTCCGGCCGCGCCGCCCTGGCCCGGATTGCCCATGCCGCCGGTGGCGCCGCCGGCACCGCCGGCGCCGCCCTCGCCGCCGGTTCCGCCCATGACGCTGACCGTGCCGCCGCTCGCCTCTGCGGTGCGCGAGGCGAGGGTGGTGCCGATCAGCGCCAGCGTGCCGCCGTCGCCGCCCCTGCCGCCGTCACCGCCCTTGCCGCCGTCGCCGCCCTGACCGGCATTGCCGCCGTCGCCGCCGTTGCCGGCGTCGCCGCCCTTGCCGCCCTTGCCGCCCGGCAGGCCGGGGGCGCCGTCCCGGGGATCGACGACGCCCGGGCCGTCGACGGGAAGAATCTCGCCGGACAGGAGCGGCCTGCCGTCGGCGCCATCCTCGCCGTCGCCGCCCTTGCCGCCTTTGCCGCCGTTGCCGCCGCTGCCCCCGTCGCCGCCCTCGCCGCCCTTGCCGCCATTGCCGCCCGCCTGACCGGCGGCGCCGGTGGCGCCATCCGCCAGATAGGTGCCGGTGTAGTTGATTGCCCCGCGCGCGACGATCTGCAGCGCCCCTCCGTCGGCACCGGCCAGGCCCGCCGCCCCGCCGGCGCCGCTGCCGCCGGCACCACCATCGGTGCCTTTCGCCCCATGGCCGCCGGCCTCACCCGCTTCGCCTTCGTCGCCCTTCTCGTCCGCCGGGAGATCGAGGCCGTCGGAACCGAGTTTGCCGTCCGCGCCGTCCATCCCCATCCGGCCGGGGGCGCCGGGGTCTGCCTGCCCCATGGGCGTGGGCGCGCGGGGGGGCGCGGCGAACAGGATCTGCCCGGCGATCTCCGCGTTGTTGCCCACCATGAACTTGACGGGCGCGTCGCTCGACCGGGTCAGGACGTCACCGGTGTTGAGGACGAAATCGCCATGCACCAGGAAGCTGCGCCGGCCCTCGGCCAGCGGGCCGGCCTCGATCAGCACGCCGTTGAAGATCGCGCTGGCCTCGGCGGGCCCGCCGTCCACGGACAACAGGCCGAGCACCGGATCGACCGTCAGCGTCGCCGCCGATGCCGGCGCCGCCAGGAACAGGGGAAGCACGGCCCAAAGGATGCGCGAGGCGCGGCCGGCACGCGGCCGGGCGGTCGGATGATGCGTCATGAACAGGCCCCCCCCAAGGCATGTCGGCGGCGCTGCCCCCACGGCATTCGCCGGCCTTCTGTCGCGGCGGATCACCGATCGGACGCGGTGACCAGAGTATAGGCAAATACTGTGCCGGCCATGCAACCATTGGATATTGCACGAAAACCGTCCGCCGCCCCGGCGCGATTGTAAGGCCAGCTGACACCATTCCGGCCGATTCCGGCGGCCCATGCCGTTCAGAACCCTCCCCCGTCCGCCGCAGCCTTGGCGAAGGCGGATGGGGGAGGGCAGGGAGGGGGCAAAGCGCGACCCGTCCGCTCACCCACACCGGCAAACGCAAGCACAACCGAACTCCTCCCTCGGCGCCAGCCGGGGGAGGCGGGGTGGGGGCCTCTTCGCGGTCCGAACCGGTTAGATATCGGACAGAGTAGACCGGATAGATGCCTGACAGTTTTTGTGGGTCGGCGAGGAGGGTTTGCCGATGCCATGGAAAGCGACG
>Ga0164290_1001436_pt1 | contig 34812 bp, 37 predicted proteins | sample Micstemetagenome_FD_108782 | JGI IMG/M metagenome (GOLD analysis project Ga0164290, IMG submission 108782) | Contaminated culture microbial community from soil near Moab, Utah, USA - Microcoleus steenstrupii SON62 (Illumina Assembly) | ecosystem: Environmental > Terrestrial > Soil > Soil crust...
GACGGAAGCGGCGGACAGCAGCAGGAGCGGAAGCGCGAGGCGCATTTAGCGGAAGGTACCTCATGGCCTGTCTCAGGCCTCGGCTCCGAGCGATTCAGCGTAATTGGGGCCTAATTCACCCCCTCACCCCGGCCCTCTCCCGCGAGGGGAGAGGGCCGGGGTGAGGGGTAGGTTAGTCGAGTCGGGGAGACTCAATACGCTGACTGGAGCCAGGTCGGCGCCGCTCAACCTCAGCAGCAGTGCGCTCAACAATCTCGTCGCCGGAGCTCACCCGGATGTTGCTCCCAAAGCGCGGGACGAGGTAGCCGCGGCTCTCGATCCAGGATTTTCGGGCATGGTCGTACTCAGAGCGAAACGCATGTCCGGCACCATCCAGTTCCACGACGATCTTCACCTCGTGTGACACGAAGTCGAAGACGTACCGGCCAAACGGCGCTTGCTGACGCCACTTGACGTTCAGCATTCGGCGGTCCCTAAGGATCTCCTACAGCCAAAGCTCCGCTGACGTTCGCCTGCGTCGAAGGCTGCGGGCGACTGACATGGTTAGCGCTGAATCGTGATCGTCCCTGGCCCGCCCTCGCTTCCGCGTACGGTGAGGTGAATGGGCGTGAACTGCTTGACGACCCAGACTTCGGTGAGGAACCGGGGCGAGAGGCGCGAGACGGTGAAGGTCGACTCTCCCTCGGCGAACACGAGGGGCAGGAGGATGTGATCCGCGAGGTAGGGGTCCACGGTCGCCGGAGTCTGCATCCAGTCGAAAAGCTCCTCGAACGCGAGTTGGGCCAGGGTCTCGGCTCGAATGCCGCGTCCGCCGTTGGCGCCGCCGCCGCCGAAGGCGCGCTCGTACGTCGCCCAGGTCGTGACGAAGATTCCGGGGCCGCGGGCGCCGACCGGGATGTGCTGAGCGTCGATGGAGACGCCGACGTTCTGCCCGAGCTTCCGCAAGTGGCCGACCGCGCGCTCACCGACGCCGTCGGGCAGGTTGGAGGTCGCCACGACCGCCTTCACGCCCTGGAGCCGGCCGCGGTCACGCCAGTCGATCCCGGTGAGGGCGCTCGGCTCGACGTCGATCGACACGGTGCCCGCCGACTCGCGGCCGAAGCCGGCGGTCACCAGGTCGGGGAACGCGTACAGGCCGATCCGCCGCAGCGCGGGGATGGTCACGTTCGCGAAGTAGTCGTAGCTGAGGGAGTTCGTCCCGAACGTCTCCCCGTGGGTGGTTACCGACGAGTAGACGCCGCTCTGGGCTAGGACCGGGAGAAGGGACGCGAGCACGACGTTGGCGTTCGGACCGCGGTTCCCCTCGTTCCTCTCGGCCTGGAGGTCGCCGTTGAATCCGCGCGGGCGCGTGGTCGGGAGAAAGCTGAGTTGGTTGGAGCCCACCTCCGCGCCCGTGACCTCGGCGTTGCACGAGCGGGCGAGGGCGTTGAGGTAGGTGAGGTCCTCGGCGTCCAATCCGGGGTAGCGAGTGCCGCCGCGTACGTCGTTGATCCGAACGGGCTGCTGCGTGAGGGCGGACATCGCGAGGGCGGTGCGCACGAGCGCACCGCCCCCTTCGCCGTGGGTGCCGTCGATACTGATGAGGGCGCCAGTCGCTGCCATGCCCCGTTAGACCTTCAATTTGAAGATCAGGTACTCGAGGAGCTTCATCGAGTAGCTAATCGCGATCAGAAAGAAGACGAAAAGCATCATCTCGACGAACGCCGCCGGGGGAGCGAACCCCTTTCCGGTGCTCAGCGTGCCGATCTGGACGACGCGATTGATGCTGCCGACGAGCGACTCCATGCCCGCGACGAGCGGACCGTGGAAGAGGGCGTACACCAGGGCGAAGCCGCCGAGAACTAGCGGAAGCGAGAGCTTGTACTTCTGACGCTGGTGCTCGTTGTAGATCACGCAGCTCTTGCAGCGCTCGCGCTTCTGCGCCTCGTTGAGCTTGTTGTTACGCGGGATCATGTTGCCGGCGAGGAGGGCGTCCTTGGGAATCGGGCGATTCTCCATGGCGGCTCGAATGACCTGCTCCTCGCACATGCATCCCACCAACTCGCGCCAGCAGGTTCGCTTGGCGTGAAAGATGGGGCACTTCTCGCGGACGAACTTGCGGCAGAAGGGAAGCTGCCAGCACTTGCCCATGAAGACGTTTTGAACGCCGGACTCTTCCTTGATCCCCTTCCCGTACTTGAGCTGATCCGCCTTGGTGCCCGTCTTGACTCGGTTCTTGACGCGACCGCTGATGTCGATCACGAGGACGAAGATGGAGAGGCCGCCGAACAGCATGCCCCCGGTTTGGAGCGCCCCGAGGGCACGGGCGCTCGCCTCGTTCCCTCCGCCGCTCGAACCGAGGAGCATCGGAACGTACAGCGGCGCGAAGTAGAGCGCCGCCGCGAACATGAGCATCAGCGCGCCGAGCAGCTCCTCGCCCCAGAAGAGATAGGACGCCCCGATGCCGAGCCCGAGAAGCCCAACCGCGAGCGCCTTCTGGAACAGCTCGACGTTCTTGATCGCCGCCGCCGCCGAGGCGGTGGCGGACGGGTCGCTCATGCGAACGACGGTGACGATGAGAAAAGCGATGGCGACGAGCGAAGCGACCCCACCGACCCACATGAGGAATCGGGCCACGCCCCCAAGAAAGTCTTGGAATGTTTCGGAGAGGTCTTTGCCGGTCGTCGCCATGATTCGTTACTTCTTGACGCGTTCGAGGTACGCGTCCGTGCGCGTATCTACTTTAACAACGTCGCCAATATTGATGTGAAACGGAACGTTAATTGTCGCTCCGGTCTCGAGCTTGGCCGGCTTGTTGCTGCCGCTGACGGTGTCGCCCTTGAAGCCGGGGTCGGTCTCGGTGACCTCGAGCTCCACGAAGTTCGGGAGCTCGTAGCCGAGGGTCTCCGTTCCCGCGACGAGCGCGTTGATCTCGGTCTCGTCCTTCAGGTACTTCGCCTGGTCTCCCAGCGAGGCGAGCGGGACGGGAATCTGCTCGTACGAGTCGAGGTCCATCATGATCGCCTCGCCGCCCTGCTTGTAGAGGTACTGCATCGCGACCTTCTCGACGAAGGCGGGCTCCACGCGCTCGCCCGAGCGGAAGGTCTTCTCGATGACCTGCCCGGAACGAACCTTGCGTAGGCGGGTGCGCACGAACGCGCCGCCCTTGCCCGGCTTGACGTGCTGGAACTCGATGATGGTCCAGACGTCGCCGTCCATGTAGAAGTGCATGCCGTTCTTGAAATCGCTGGTGTCAATCGCCAATTTTTCGGGTTCTCCTGAGGGATATCAGCAGCAAACATTGTGGCACGCAGGCCGGTTCGCCGCCATGAGAGTGCGCTTCCGTTGCGCCCAGAGGCGTAGAGGGATAACGTGAGGCTCTTGGCGTCGATCATCTTAACGTTCGGTGCAGCGATTTCGTTTTCGCAATTCGTTTATCCGAAGCCGGAATACAACCGGGCGGAGCCGGGGTTGTACCGTGAGGACCCGTTCATCGTGGAGTACCGCCGGAAGTTCTTCTCCGTGTTCCGGGGCGACTTCAAAACCTTCGATAAGGCATACGCTGAGATCCAAGTCATGTTGCAGAAGAATCCGCGCGACGCGCGGGCACTCGTCTGGCTCGGGAACGGGCAGACGGTGAAGGCGGGCGTTCTCAACGTCAAAGGTCAGAAAGCGGAGGCGCAGCGGCTCCTCGCGACGTCTCGCCAGACGCTCGATCGAGCGGTCGCTCTCCGCCCGAGTGATCCGAACATCTACATGATGCGGGCGGCCACCCTCTACATCCAGGGGCAGTACTGGCCCGCCGCTCAGGTTCCCCGCGCCAATTGGGAGAAGCTGCGAGACGACTGTCTGCGGTTCATTCGTTTCATCGGTCCCACGCGAATGCCCCGCACCTCGATCCACCTCCGCGGCGAGACGTACGGCGAGTTGGGCATCGCGTACCTGAAATTGGGGGAGAAGGACAAGGCGAAGTCCGCGTTCGAGAAGGTGATCGCGCTCTGCCCCGGGACTGCCTACGCGGAGCGCGCGAAGAAGGAGATCGCCGCCCTCACCTCATAGGCACGCGATCCATGCGCCGTCCGGTCCCTCGACCTTCGGAGCGGCTACCCGACGCGCTCGACTTCGGCGCGGCTGTAGAGGATCTCCGCAATCTGACGGCTCGCGAGTCCGGCCCCGCTGGTGGCGGCGGTCGAGGCCCCGGCCGTCATGCCCCACTGAAGCGCTTCGGCGGGGTCTTTCCCCGAGGTCAGTGCCCAGAGGAACCCGCCTAGGAGGGAGTCGCCGCAGCCGATGGTGCTCTTCACCTCGACCTGCGGCGACCGGCCGATGAACACCCCCTTCTCGGCGGCCATGATCGCTCCCTTGCCACCACGGCTGAGCAGAGCGATGCCGCCGGGCGCCAGGCGGTCGCGCAGGCGGCAGCAAGCCTCGATCGCCTGTTCGTCCGTCTCGACCTCCGTGCCGAGGAGTCGCCCGGCCTCCTTGGAGTTCGGCTTGATCATGGTCGGGTGGGCCTCCATCGCGGCCAGCATCGGCTCGCCGTCTGCGTCGACGAGGACGGGAAGTCCGCGGGCCCGCAGTCGCTCCGTAAGGATCTGGAACGCCTCGGTCGGCACTCCCGGAGGCAGCGAACCCCCCAACGCCACGAAGGTCGCCTCGGCCGCGAGGGCGTCGCACTTGTCCAGGAGCGCTTCCCACTCCTTCACCGTGATGCCGGGGCCCCGGTCGTTGAACGTCGTTGGGGGATTGCCGGCCTTGTCCTCGACCGAGACGTTCGTGCGGGTCTCCCCTTCGATCTGAACGAAGTCGTGGGGCACATCCTCCGCGTCTAGAACGCCGCTCACGCAAGCCCCGGCAGGGCCGCCGAGAAAGCCGGTGGCCACCGTCCTTCCCCCTAAGGCCGCGACGACGCGGCTCAGATTGATCCCCTTGCCACCCGCGTCGATCTCCGTTCGGCGCACCCGATTGGTGTCGCCGACCTTGAGCTCGTCGAGGAAGATCGCGTGGTCGACGCTCGGGTTGAGGGTAACGGTGAGAATCATGACGGTAGCGACGAGTGACGAGCGTCGAGTCACGCGGGTTTCACCTCGTGACTCGACGTCCGCCGCTCTACTGAGCCATTACTTCGGCGAGCAGGAGCTTCTCGGGGTCGATCTCTCGCTCGGTCGAAAGGACGTAGCTGAGGGGCTGGCTGACGAGCTTGCCGCCGTCGATCCCGGCCATCTCACCCCGATAGCCGCTGAGCAGCCTGTTCGTGGCGAAGGCCGCGAGCCGCAGGGCCAGCACGCGGTCGTACGCCGTGGGCGAACCGCCGCGCTGCATATGGCCGAGAACGACCGCCCGGGTCTCGAAGCCGGTGTTCTTCTGGACGAAGTCCTTGATGTCGCCAGCGCGGGCTGCTCCCTCAGCGACGATGATGATCGAGCTCCGCTTCCCCTTGTGGGCCGCGACGCGAAGCGAGTCGCAGATCTCCAGCAGGGAGTACGGCACTTCGGGGATGAGAACGGCCTCGGCGCCGCCCGCGATGCCCGCCTCAAGGGCGATGAAGCCGTTTCGCCGGCCCATGACCTCGATGACGAACACTCGCTCATGCGAGTACGCCGTGTCCCTCACCCGGTCGATCGCGTCCACGGCCGTGTTGACCGCGGTGTCGAACCCGATGGAGAAGTCCGACCCTGAGATGTCGTTATCGATAGAGCCCGGCACGCCCATCACGGGGTAATCGAACTCTTCGTGGAGCTTGAGTGCCCCGGTCAGCGAGCCGTCGCCGCCGATGACGACGATTCCTTCGCACTCGTTGCGACGAAGAACCTCAACCGCTTGCTCGCGGCCTTCGTACTCCATGAAGCGTTTGCTACGGGCGGTCCGCAGGATGGTGCCGCCACGATCGATGATCCCGCCCACGCTGGGGGAGTCGAGGAGCTTGCTCTCGTCGTTGATGATGCCCTCGTAACCGTGGTAGAAGCCCATGACCTCTGTTCCACGTCCAAGAGCCGCGCGCACGACGCCGCGTACCGCAGCGTTCATGCCCGGGGCGTCGCCGCCGCTGGTGATGAGACCAATCCTCCGCATGTCCTCCTTCCGAACCCTCTCCGGCCCCGATTATGCCCGCAGCGGCTGGCGTAAGTAGAATACGTGCGCGCCCCGAACGTGGAAACCGCCGCAAACCCTGACCTGCTCTCCGCTCCGGTCGGCTCGCTGATGCGTGCCGCGACCGCCATCGCGCCCGAGGACTCCCTCGCGCGGGCGGCCTCCGCGATGCGGCGGAACGGCGCTCCGGTGCTGCCTCTCGCCGTCGACGACCGGTTGGTCGGGGTCCTCACCGAGGAAGGGCTGGCGGTCGCTCTCGCCCGCGGAGCCCAGATGACGGACTCCGCGGAGAGCGTCATGGCTTCCGCCCCGACGATCGCTCCGTACGCTACGGGAGCTGAGGCGCTGAGGCGCTTTGCCGACTGGGGGCTCACTGCCCTGCTCGTGGTCGACGACGCCGGTCGGCTGATGGGCATGCTGTGCCCGTCGGACCTCTATCCCCGCAAGCGGCAGCTCCCGCGCCCGTCCCTCGTAGGCGGAATGGCCACGCCGTTCGGCGTCTACCTGACGAACGGCGCGATCGGGGCCGGTGCGGGGGGGCTCGCGCTGGTGTCGACGGGCTTCCTCCTGTTCACCCTCCTGTTCGGAAGCCAGCTGGCGGTCGACCTCGGGACTCGGGCGATCAGCGCCTCGGGGCCGGTGCCGACTTGGGCGATCTACGTGCTCAGCGCCTTGCCCCTGCTCCTGTTCATGCTTCTCATGCGGTTGGTGCCGCTCTCCGGCACGCACGGTGCCGAGCACCAGGTGGTGCACGCGCTCGAGCGCGGCGAGGAGCTGACGGAGGAGATCGTCCGGCGCATGCCCCGCGTTCACCCGCGTTGCGGCACGAACCTCGCCGCGGCGGCGACGATCTTCCTGAGCATCTTCGGCACGGAGTGGGTGCGCGACTTCGAGATCCGGTTCATCGTGGCGGCGATCGTCACGATGCTGTTCTGGCGCAAGCTCGGCTCCTTCCTTCAGCAGTACGTGACCACCCGCCCGGCGTCGGATGCGCAGCTCAGGGGAGCGATTCGCGCGGCGAACGAGTTGTTGGAGAAGTTCAGCCGCTCGCGTCTGGTCGCACCGAATCCGCTCCAGCGGATCTGGAACAGCGGCATGCTTCACGTGATGGCCGGGAGCACGCTGGCGGCGGGGATCGTGTGGGCGATCGCAAAGGTCTTCAACCTAGACATCGACCTCTAGGTACAATCGTTCGTCCGGAGTTCCACCTTGAACACGATTTACAACATCGCCATCGTCATCGGCATCCTCGTCGCCATCCTCTTCTCGGCCCTCGTGCTGATCACGGGCAAGGGTGACGCGATGTCCGGCGGCTCGTCGGTCCGCACGACGTTCAAGGGCAAGGCGAGCTTCGACGACTACATCTCGAAGGCGACCCTCATCCTCGGCGTCTCGTTCCTGGCGCTCATGGTCATCATCGACGCGATCAGCAACCGCCTCTCGAACCGCTAAGCCGAGACCGCCGAAAACGACGAGAGGGCGGATCCCAGTGGGATCCGCCCTCTCGTGCGTTTGGCCTCAGCCTGGTTAGGCGGCCTTCTTCTTCTTGGTGGCCTTGGGGGTGGGGAGGCTCGCGTTCTTCGCGAACTTGGCCGGGTTCTTCTTGAAGGCGTCGGGGCAGCCCGCGCAGCAGAAGTAGTAGCGGCGACCCTTGTAGTCCGAGTACATCTTGTCCTTGGTGGCCTTGGCAACGTCCACCGGGTCGTCCGTCATGACGGCGCACTTGATGGACTTCGGCGTGCCCTTGCTGCCCTGGGCGAAGGCGGCGCCGGCGATGGCGGCCGTGAGGATCGAGATGATCGCGAGCTTCTTCATATTCGTTTCTCTCAACGCTGCATCGCAGCGGTTACGTTCCATTCTAACGCCTGAGAGAGTTACCTGTTGCGCGGAAGTGGACGCGGAACGTTCAAGCGCGCGGAGGAAAGGCCGCCCCTTGCACGATCCTCCGTCATCCCGAGCGAACCCGAGCGGCCTGACGGTAGCCTCATGGTCCTGTTTGCGCGAGGCTCCCCGGACGGCGCGAGGAGCGCCGGCTACACGCCCTGCGGGCGTAATCCTTTCCTGGGTGGTAGCTTGACGGGCAGTAGTCTGGGCCTACGGTTAGATCCCTCGGCTCGGGATGACAGCACCCTCCCTCACCGAACACCATGCTCCGCATCCTCCACACCAACGACACCCACGGAACGCTCACATCCGAGCGAGGTGCGTCGCTGCGCGAGCTCCGGGAGTCGTGCGACTTGTACGTCGACACCGGCGACTGCATCAAGACCGGCAACCTCGGGATCCCGATGCGGCAGGAGCCGGTTTGGGAGGTGCTCGCAGGTCTTGGGTGCGACGCGAGCGTGCCGGGGAATCGCGAGTCGCACGTCCTCGAGTCGGCGTTTCGCGCCAAGCTCGCCGGGGCGCGGCACCCGATGCTCTGTGCGAACCTACGACGCAAGGACGGAGGCGAGGTGATGCCGCCTACGCTTGAACTCACCGTAGGCGACGTGCGAGTCGGGCTCGTCGGCGTGATGGTTCCGATGGTGACGGAGCGGATGAAGACGAAGGCGGCGAGCGCCTACCTGTGGGATCCCCCGATACCGAAGGCGATCGAGCACGCGGAGAGATTGCGGGATCGGGTCGATCTCCTCATCGCGCTTACCCACATCGGTCAGCGGCTGGACATCGAGCTTGCCGAGCGCGCACCGATGTTCGACGCGATCCTCGGTGGACACTCGCACACCGTTTTGCGCGCGCCGCTTCGCATCGGCCGAACCTCGATCTGCCAGGGCGGCTCCCACTGCCGCTTCGTCGGCGTATATGAGTGGTCGCCGGAGACTGGTCTGACGGGAAACCTGCAGCCGTTTCCTACTGCGTGAGCTGGCCGTAGTTGCCGAACACGTAGTCCGTTTTCTGCCGGTTCACGTGGCACGAGCCGCAGTAGGAGAGGTCCTTGGTGGCAATTCGCGTCGCGAGGCCGTCCAGCACCGCGTACTCCCAGTCGCCGTTCTTCGGATCGAAGCCGGGCTTGCGCTTGATCATCGCGGTGAGCAACTCGGGCTGCGCCCCGGCTCGAAGTTTTCGGCCGATGGGCCATCTCGCGTCGGCCCCCCTTAGTGGCCGAACATCCGAGGCCGGGTACTTCTCCTTCACGATAATCGAGCCGACCGGAAAAGGTCTCTTGCCTTCGGACGCCATCGCCGCGCGTCCAGCGGAATTAACGAAGACCCGGAAGACCCGGGGAAAGTGCGGATTGGTCGGATTGCGGTCCCACTCGGCGGGGCCGATGCAGCTTACGGCGACGGCAGGCGCCATGTCGACCGGGTTGGGCGTGACGAGAACCCATCGTCGGTAGTTGGCGAACCGCTTGGTTGGTGAGCCACCCACGGAGACTCCGCGGTCACCGTCGGTTGGTGGTCGCTGGGGTGGTTCCCACGCGGCCAGAATCAGCGCCGCGAAGGGTAGTGCCGATAGGCTCGCCTTCATAGACGCTCCGACGTCCCATCTGCCAAAGGGTTGCGCCGATCTTCGCGACACGAAAAAGTTGTGCGGTGGAGCGGGTGCGTGCACACCTCCATTCGACCATGATGCTCACACTCGCGATCTGCACCGCGCTCGTCGCCGTCCCTCAAGGCACCGTCGAACCACGGGAGGGGAATCGCCTGCTTCCCAAGCGCCTGCGTGGCATTCCTGTCGGCATTCAGGCCGGGCACGGCCCCAATCCGGTGATTCCCGTTTTTGAGGACGGCCTTTACGTCTGGAAGCACGACACGACGGTCAAGAGCCTCGTCGGCGATCTCCAGATCGTCGAGTTCGGCAGCTACATCTACACCGACGCGGGGTGGATGCTTCGCGTCGTCTTCACCCCGGAGGACTTCACCCGCATGTACCGTTGCCCGGGTGCGCGGCTGAAGAAGAACGTCACCTACCGAGACCCCGCGAGTTGGCGCAAGTCCGAACGGCCCGTCGCAGGTGATGCGATGTGGTTCTACATCGCCAAGGATTCCCGCGGCCAGCTTTACAAGGGGATCGCGCCGATCGAGACGGAAGGGCTACCCACGCGGTAGTCAGAGCTCCCGCGAGCCGGGTGCCAGTGGCACCCGGCTCAGCGGGACAGGGTGAACTCGTTCCGGAGCCGATACGGCTCCGACTCGGACCGGCGAATCTCCTCTCGCAGCCGAATCGAGTTCGTCGACGTGGCAAACGTCAACCGGACTTCAGCGCCGAGGATCGGCGACCTGCCGTCGAACACGAATCGTCCCGCTCCCTCTCGGGTGAGCGCGTAGATGCCGTCCAGTCGGTGAGAGCTCTGCACCCCGCCGTTTTCGATGCGGTAACGATCCTTGCCCTCGGGAACGATCGTCATCCGGTCCACGCTCGTGGTGCCCGCGTACTGGGCGGTCCAACTGAATGCCGTGCGGCTTGAGTCGACGGTCACCGTCGTGTCGAACCGCGACTGACGTCCGGAGAGGTCGTCGGCGTACTCGATCTCACCCCGCCACTGACCTTCGAGGGGAGCTAGGAGCTGTAGCCCCTCGGGCGTTCGAAAGGTCTGCGCGACGTACGTACCGGTAAGCCCGACACTCGCGACGACTGCCGTTGTCGCGACGGGAGCCGCCCACGATCCCAGCCCGAGCAGCAGCGCCTGAAAGAGGGTCACCGTCGCCGCCGCGCCTACGGTTCCCGACACTCCCTTCTTGAGCAGAGCGTCGGGTGCGGCGTACGCCGCGCGTTGCTCCATGAGCGTCGCCAGTACCGTCGTGGACAGGGCGACCCCGGCCTTGAGGAGATGCTTTCGCATTCGCTCGAGAGCACGATTCACCCGCATGCGGGCAGTGTTCTCGCTGAGGCCGAGGGCTTCGCCCACCTCGGCGAGGCTCTGCTCGCGCATGTACCGCAGGAGGATCGCCTCCCGATCATCCGGGCGGAGCCGGTCGATGGCGTCGTGGAGGTGCGGCTCCACGGCTGCCCACGCGTTGTCGTCCGGCTCGGGCGCGCGGTACGACTCCTCGCGTCGGCGTCGACGCTCTTCCGATCGGACCAAGTTCCTTGAGACGAGGCACGCCGCCCGGTAGAGCCATCCCGCCAAGGATCGGTGCCCCACGAGCCCCTTCGCTTTCTCGCTCATCAGCAGAAACACTCCTTGAGCGGCGTCCTCGGCCAGAGTCGCCTCGCGAGTCTCGCGGAGGCACGACGAGTAGACGAGCCGCGCGTACCGGACCTGCAGCTGGGCAAAGGCGTCGCCGTCGCCCTTGACGAAGCGACGCAGCAGCTCATCATCGGGAAGGTTCGTCATTCGGATCGGTGGCGGCTTGCGGCGGGATGATGGCACAGCCGATCGCGGGGCCGGTCGTGCGTCTCACTTGACGTCCGGCCGCGAGGTCCCGCAGGGCGTCGCGAAGATAGGAGCGCTTCACGGCACTCTCCGTCACTTGGTCGTCGAAACCTCCTACGTAACGCAAGGTGCCTTTGGCGTCCAGAACGGCGAACGTCAACGACTGACCGACGCCGAATCGTGCCATGAGAGCCCCATCCTTGTCGTCGACGAATGGCATCGCCAGCGATCGGGTCTCAGGCAGGTCGATGGCGCGATCGGGGAATTGCCGGGCACCGCTGCGAATCCCGACGAACGCAAAGCGGTTGCCGAAGTCCGCCTGAATCTTCTTCATGCGCGACCGGTAGTAGTAGGTCACGCCGCACTGCTCGTTAAGGAAGAACAGCACCGTCCCCTTCGAGCCCTTGACCGTCGAGAGATTGAGGCTTCCAGGTGCGCCGATGCGAGTCAGGGAGACGTCAAGGTCGACCGGTTGCCCGATCGTGGCCTTCTCCCTGGACTTCGAAGCGTGCCGCGGAGGCTTCTGCCGAGGGGCGCTCTTCGCCTCCACCGGCTTCGGGGCGTAGCAGATGCCGACGACGGCGACCCCGACCTTGACTACATCTCCGACCATCGCGTCCGGAATCCCGTCGCTGATCCCGTGCTCCCGCCGGCTCACGTCGAACGCCGTTCGAACCACGAGCAGGTCTCCCTTATGGCTACCGTTGGTTCTCTCTTCCGCGCGTCCGGGCCAGTACGTGGCGGAAACCACCATCCGCTTCGGCCGCGTGATGCCCCGGCACGTGAAGTCGGCGAGGAGGACTCCGCGGAACTCGTTCGCCGAGACTCTCTTCACGCTCTCGACCTTTCGGATCTTGAGCACGAGCTGCGGGTACTTCTGGGCGTTGAGCGCGTAGCCTCGGGCCGTCGCCGTGTACCCATCGCTGGCGAACTGCACGGAATTCGCGTCCACGGTGAGCGTTCCGGCCGCCGATCCAGGATTGGCCGGATCGAAGGAGAGCGTGCCGGAGATGCCCTTTGCGTAGCCGACCATCGGTTCGATGGGAGCGTCCAGGCTCAGCGAGATTGCGTTCATCTCCTTTGGGTCCTTGAAGTCGAACGTCTTTGGGGCGGCCGAGACTGAGGCGGCGGCCGAGACCGCGAGTGCGACGAGGAAGCAGCGCATGACAAGAGGTGTGCGCCGCACGGCGTACCGCACCGACTTTTTGAAGATTTTCTTCCGGTCGGCTTGGCAACCGCCGAGGTGCCCGGAGGTCACTAGGCCCTCGGAACCGAGGCGTCTTTGGTACTGGTCATACGCGTACCAACAGCCACGGAGCCGTGGTGAGGAGGACGATTCAATGCGAACCAACAAGCACCAGGCGGACACGCCAAACGCGAGAGTTCCTGGTCCAAGCGACCCGATCATGGGTGAGGGCATGGCGAACGCCGAGACGTTCGAGGGCGTGCTGACGAGCGAGGGCGAGTTAGCGATCGACGGCGGCAAGTTGCCGGGTAACCACGACGACTTCCAGAACGAGATGGACGACCCGGCTAAGCCGGTTCCCGGAGCGTTTGGAGAAGGGGCAATCAAGCCTCCTAATAGCCGCGACCTGCGCATGTGACGCAGGAGCGAAAGCAAAGGGTCTTTCTGCGGGGTGCCTGTGGCACCCCGCTTTTTTGTTTGGCCGCTAACGCAGAACGCCTGCCCCTCCTAGTTGAAGAGGGGCAGGCGTTCTGCGTCAATCTCCGCTACTCGTCTCGTCCGTGGGCCTGCGCCGGTGGAGAAGTGGCCTCGACGGCGGTGAATGACTCAAGGATTCGATAGGCGTGCTCCTGGCCCTTGTTGACGACCCACGAGTCACCCGGCTCGAGGACAACGCGCTGCTCCCCGATGTGGAGCTCGGCGCGGCCGGAAATCACGTAACCCACGGTCTCGTAGTCGCGAGACTGACTCGGTTTAGGTGTCTCCGTCGGTTCCTCGTTCTCCCAGAGCCGCATTGCCAGGTGGATGCCGCTGGCAAGATACTTCTGGCCCATCTTGCCTTTGGGGGAGGCGTTGCCGCTGACCTTGGTGACGCTGGTGTTGGCGCTGTCCATGCTCAATCTGAACTCCCGGTCTCGTCGCCACTGTCGGCGTGGCTACGCGTGTTCGTGGGGTCGGTCGATCCGCCGGGGTTGGCGTCGCGCCCATGCTGGCCTTGGTTCGCCTCGTAGCTCGGGCCGTTCTCGCCGGTGGGATCGGCGATCTGCTCGGGCCGTCGGGGTGGGTCCGCATCGCGATGTCCTTTGCCCATCGGCTCGATCTCATCGGGCGCGACGTCGAGCGGCGGGCCCGGGGTGTTGTCCGGAGTCTGATCTTGTCTCATGCCTGACACTTGGGAAGAAATCCGGGCAAGGCGTGTTCATATCATGCCTTCGGCTCCTGGGTCGGCTTCGTAGAAGCGGATGCATGCCGAAGCCGTTTAAGCGCGCCCTTTGCTGGATCCGCCGCGATCTCCGACTCTCGGATCACACCGCTCTTGCCGCCGCGACCGAGCAGGCGGAAGCGACCGCGGTAGTGTTCGTGTTCGACACCAACATCCTCGATGCCCTGGAGGATAGGGACGACAAGCGGCTGACGTTCATTCACCGATCGCTGCGAGAGCTGGATGAGAAGCTGCGGGCATGCGGCTCGATCTTGCTGACAGGGAAGGGCGATCCACGCACGATCGTGCCCTCCTTAGCGCGGAAGCTCGAGGTCGACGCCGTCTTCACCGCGCGTGACTACGAGCCGTACGCTAAGGAGCGTGACGCGGCGGTGCACCAAGCGCTAGCGAAGCACGGGATCGCCCTTCGAACGGAGAAGGACTCCGTAATCTTCGAAGGCGGGGAAGTGCTCAGCGGGGCCGGGCAGCCGTTTCGCGTCTTCTCACCTTACGCGAGGGCTTGGCGAAAGCGATTCGACGCTCGAAGGGACGCGGCGGAGCACGCGCCCGATCTGAAGGCAATCCTCCCCGAGTCCGTGCTGGCGCCCTTTGCGTCGCCGTGGAGCATGCATGACATCGGCTTTGCTGAGAGCGAACTCTGGCTGGATGCGGGAGAGGAGGCCGGGCACGAGCGGCTCCAATCGTTCGGCACCAAGATCGGAGGGTACGACGAGGCACGCAACTTCCCGTCCCAGGAGGGGACGAGCGGGCTTTCCGTGCACTTCCGGTTCGGGACGATCTCGGTTCGCGAGGCGGTCCGGCGGGCGCTCGAGCACGGGAGCGAGGGCGCCGACAAGTGGCTGAACGAACTGATCTGGCGCGACTTCTACCAGGACGTGCTCCATCACCATCCCCACGTGGTCGAACTACCTTTCCAAGCGCAGTACGGCAAGCTGCGGTACCCCGGGAAGGACGCGCACTTTGAGGCATGGCGCGATGGGCAGACCGGGTACCCGTTGGTGGACGCCGCGATGCGGTGCCTGAATCAAACGGGCTGGATGCACAACCGATTGCGGATGGTCGTGGCGAGCTTCCTTACCAAGGACCTCCTGGTGGACTACCGAAAGGGCGAGGCGCACTTCGCGCGGCGTCTGCTCGACTTCGACCTCGCCTCCAACAACGGAGGCTGGCAGTGGGCCGCCTCGACTGGAAGCGATCCCCAGCCGTACTTCCGCATCTTCAATCCGATCACGCAGAGCCAGAAGTTCGACGCGGACGGCGAGTTCATCCGCGCCTACGTGCCCGAGCTTCGGGAACTGACGGGACGAGCGATCCACTTTCCATCGGTCGCTACGCCCATGGAGCTGAAGGCGGCCGGCGTCGAGCTCGGGGTCGACTATCCGCTGCCGATCGTGGACCACGCCGAGCAACGCCAGCGGGCGATCGACCTCCTCGCCTCGGCTCGTTCCTGACGTGGCGCGGGTAAGCGCTTGCATTGCAATCAATAGTTGGCTTAGTGTTCTGGTATCGATTCGTAAAGGATTTAGGTGAAGGAGGATGGATCGTGATCGTCTGCGGCCCTCTTTCGGTATCAATCTCGTGTGGAGCTTGATGCCTTGGATTTGGCGATTCTCGAACACCTTCGAGAGGACGCGCGACGCCCTTACGCGGCGATCGGGCGCGACGTGGGGCTAACCGGCCCGGCGGTGTTCGCGCGCACACGTCGAATGGAGTCGGCGGGAGTGATTCGGGGATACCGTGTCGCCGTCGATCAGGCGGCGCTTGGACGTGGCCTCATGGCCGTCGTGCGGGTGGTCACTCGGCCGACGCCGACGGACGCGCCGTTCGAGGAGTTCGTGCTTCAAGAGCCGCGAATCGTCGAGTGCTACGACGTGGACGGCGAGGACAGCTTCTTCCTCAAAGTCCGCTGCGCCGATCCGCTCGACCTTCAATCGCTCCTGGTTCGCATCCGCGCGCTGCCGGCGGTTCAGCGAACGATCACCAACATCGTGCTGAAGCCGATGAAGGAGACGGAATGAGGTCACGTCTGCCGGAAGTCGTGCTGTTCCTGGTTGCGCTCGTCTGGGGCGGGACGTTCCTCGCGACCCGGGTGGCGATGGAGGACACCGGACCGTTCGCGTTCCTCGCCGTCCGCTTTCTCATCGGCGCGGCGCTCGTCGGCGCTTTCGTGCGCCGCCGACCCAGCCGGAACGAGATGAAGGCCGGCGTGCTGATCGGGCTGACCCTTCTGATCGCCTACGCGCTGCAAACGATCGGGCTGCGTCACACGACCAGCGCGAGGTCGGCGTTCATCACCTCGCTCTACGTTCCGCTCGTGCCGTTGCTCCAGTACCCGTTCACCGGGGTTCGCGCCTCGCGCGCCGCTTGGTGGGGTGCGGGGCTGGCGTTCGTGGGACTCGCCTTCCTCTCGATGGAAGGGGACTTGAGCCTGCAGTTCGGACTCGGGGAGTGGTTGACGCTCGGCGCGGCCGTGGCGAGCGCGGTGCAGATCGTGTTGATCGGACGCTTCGCCGGGTCTGGTGACTCCACCCGGCTGACGGCGATTCAGCTCGGTTTCGTGGGGCTCGCCAGCGTCGCGCTGCTGCCGCTCGACGGACCGTTCGCGTTCACGACTCGAGCGTTGGTCATTGCGGTCGGCATGGGTGTGGTCGCCACGGCCGGTGCCCTGTGGGCGATGAACTGGGCTCAGCGGTCGGTTGCCCCGTCCCGCGCGACGCTGATCTACGCGACGGAACCCGTATGGGCCGCGATGATCGGCCTCATCGCCGGCGAGCGGATCGGGTCCACCGCCGGCATCGGCGCGGCGCTGATCGTGGGTGGGATTCTCGTGAGCGAGTTTGGTCCCGCCCGCGGGCCGCGCCGAAAGGCGGTCCCGGAGCCGTGCTAGTCTCGGCTCTCCCGCACCGTACGCGGTGACTGGCCGAGTTCCTGCCGGAGGGTCTTGTTGAAGTGCTGGAGATCCGGAATGCCGACGGCGGCGGCGATAGTCTTGATCGGGAGCGTCGAGCGGCGCAAGAGATGGACCGCCTGCTCGACGCGCCGCCGCCGGATGTAGCCCACCACGCTCTCGCCGTACTGATCTTGGAAGAGACGGCCGAGGTAACTGTAGGACACCCCGACGTCCTGAGCGAGCAAGGCGACGGAGATCGGCTCGCTCAGTCGCCGCTCGATCATCGCCGTCGCCTTCCGTACCGACGGATGTTGCGGCCGCGCGTGCGTCGGGACGGCCGCCACGCTCAGCTCCCACAAGACGTCCCAAAGGCGGGCGCTGGCGCGCGTAGGCTCCTCTAGGACGGCGGGGATCACGTCCTCGAGTCGTCGGTAAAGCGCCGCGAACGAGTCGCCGCTGTCTTGCATCGCGCGGACTCGCCGGGTCGAGACGTCGGCTGGGAGGCGGAAGTGAACGAAGAGGTGCGGTGAGAGGCCGGTGTATCGGTACTCGGTTACGGCTCCGGGAGGGGTGAGCCCGATGTAACCGGGCCGAATCGGGACCGCGTGCTCATCCACGGTGAGCTGCGCGGTGTAGCCGTAGAGGTGGAGGCTCCAAAGATCCGGGAGGCAGTACCGATCCGTTGGCTGGAAGCCATGGACGTTCTTGGCCATCCCCACCACCTCCGGAGGGGCGCCTAGGGGGATGTCCCAGTGCAGGTCTTCCCACGGAGACGTGGTCATCGCGATTTCATACCACTATTCGCGACCTCTTCCGATTCACCGAAGCTTGGTGGGCCGCTAAATTCTCCCTATTACCAGACCACGCGAGGGCGCGTCGGGAGAAAGGATGGTTCGAACACGATGCACACGAGAAGAGATTTCTGTCGATCGGTTGCCGGAGCAGCCGCTGCCGCGATGATCCCCGTCGGCATGGCCGCCGAGGGAAGGGATGAAGGCGAGCTGACGCCGTACGCCTCCGGACGCCCGCTGCACGAGCTCCAGCAAGAGTTTCTCGACCTCCGATTCGGAATGTTCATCCACTTCAACATGGCCACATTCCAAGACCGAGAGTGGGGCGACCCGACGTCGGCGCCGGACGTGTTCAATCCGACCGCGCTGGATACGGACCAGTGGGCTCGAGCGGCGAAGGCGGCTGGGATGACGTGGGGATGCCTCACGACCAAGCACCACGATGGGTTCTGCATTTGGCCCACGAAGACTCGGAGCGCGAGCGTCGCGAAGACGAAGCACGGCATTGACGTCGTGCGGGCGTACGTCGACTCGTTCCGCAAGCACGGGCTGAAGACGGCGCTGTACTTCTCAATCCTCGACATGCGCGAGGACATCCGTCACTTCAACGTCACCGCCGACAAGATCAGGCTGATCAAGGACCAGCTTACGGAGCTGTTCACCCAGTACGGCGAGATCAACGCCCTGATCATCGACGGTTGGGACGCACCGTGGAGCCGAATCACCTACGAAGAGATCCCGTTCCACGAGATCTACGCGCTCGTGAAGAAGCTGCAGCCAAACTGCCTCGTCTCGGAGCTGAACGCGAGCCAGTACCCGGCCGCTGGTCTCTACTACACCGACCTCAAGGCGTTCGAACAGAACGCCGGGCAGCACCTACCGCCCGAGAGCGAAGTGCCGGCTTACTCATGCGTGACGCTGACGGACGGGTGGTTCTGGAAGCAAAGCGACGCCACCGCCGCGCTGAAGCCGACTAGGCAGGTAGTGGAAGAGTGGCTGGTTCCCCAGAACGAGCGGCACTGCAATCTCATCCTGAACGCGGCCCCCAACCGCGAGGGGAAGCTGGCTTCCAATGTCGTCGCGCGTCTGGAGGAGATTGGCCGTGCTTGGAAGCACTCGGGTCCTGCCGCCAAGATTCGACGGACGGTGGTGATCACCACCGAGAACCTAGCGACCGGTCGTCCCATCCACTCGAGCTCATACCCGGACACGGTTGGGCCCGATCAGGCGAACGACGGCACCTTCAATTCCACCTGGTACCCGGTCGACGGCCTCTCTTCCGCGTGGCTCGAAGTGGAGTTGGATGGTGAGCGGGCGTTCAACACGCTGGCCTTGGTGGAGCCGGTCGGACGTTGGAACGACTATCAGCGCAGCCGAATTCGCGGTTACCGAATCGAACGGTGGACGGGGAGTGACTGGGAGCCTCTAGTGACCGGCGGCGTCCCTGGCCGGGTGCAGATCGACACGATTCCAAGAGTGAAGGCCAAGAGGGTGCGCTTCAGTCTCGACTTCGGCGCGGGATCGCCGGCGCCGCACGTGTCCGAAATCGGAATCTACAACGAGCCGCGCTGAGAGGAAATGGTGGGAGCGGAGGGATTCGAACCCACTAAGCGGTTAGGCCCCGAAGTTACAGTCCGGTGCAGCTCTCCAACTCTGCCGCGCTCCCATGCTTGATCGCATGATTGGGAAGTGCGGCGGAGGCTGCTGCCTCGACTCTAGCGCCGCACTTCCTCGGTATAGATCCGAGTGAAGTGATTCATGGGAGGGACTGTACCAGAATGGCTCCGTGACTCCAAACGCGTTCCGAGACGCCGTGGCCAAAGGCCTAGGTCGCGCGCATCTCTGCCTCATGGAGAACGATCCGGAACCGTACGCGGACATCGTCGAGGAAGCGTGCCTGAACTCGTGGCAGTGGGACGCGTACTTCGAGCATCCTCGGGATGCGTACCTCGTGAGACTGGCGAGACTGGCCGGAATCGAAGGTGGGTTGGTGCCGAAGCTTCGAGACCGACTTTCAACGGATCTGGACGGTCGTTCGAGAGCCCAAGTCCTGAAGGTGTTGGCGAGACTCGCTCGCGATGGTTGCTCGGATGCCTGGGAAGCGCTGATTGCCTGCGCAAGCGCCGACCGCGAATTGCGTGAGTCGGCCTTGGACGTTATCGTCTTGGTTGGCGCCCAAGGAATGGCATGGGTGCTAGCCTACGGTGCCGAGCGGTATGCCGGGGAGGACGCGACTTTCCATGCCAATTGGGACTGGGAACGGGTCGTCATTCTCGACGGTGAGGAGGCGGCGCGTGGTGTGCTCGAGTGCGCGCCGCCCGCCGTTCGTCAGCTATTCGATGCAAAGTTGGGCGTCGACTGGGCTCAGGCGCGGTCCAGCGCTGCGCGCCCTCCCGCACCTGAGAACCTCGAAGAGTTCGCGCAACGGTTTGCCCGTGAGACGAAGCGGTACCCGCTTCGTCGGCTCGCGCGCGAGTTCGCTCGGGTCTGCTCCGAAGCCGATCGAGTTGTCCTCTGGGAGATGCTGCTCGCAGAGCGGCATCCGGATCGCTTAATGGCGCTTGGGAAATCCCTTCGTCACTGGCCCTGCCCGATCGAACCCACGCCCTTCGTCCATCGGGCGCTCCGCACGCGGAGCGGCAAAGCCGTTGAAGCTTTTGTTGTGGCCCTCTCTTCGACTACTCACGACGCCGTCCGAGCATTAGCCTGGCGACTGCTGGAGCGTCCGCTGCCGAATGACGACGCAGCCGAGCTCCTGGCCGCGAACCCTTCCGACGACGACTTCGCCCGATTGCCGTCGGTGCTCGAGAGGGCAAGCCGGCTCGAGCCGGGGTTGCTCCACAGTTTCGGACTCTCGCTCTTGAGTGCGGTGGAAGCTCGAAGGACAAAGGCTTGGGGCGCAAGCCTCCGCTGGCTGTACGAAACGACGCCGTGCTCGCACTGCCGGGGCTTCACTTCCGCGCACATGGCGCGGCTCGGGCTGATCGACTCGGCACTCGCAAAGGAAATGGCGTTCGACGCGGAGCCCGACATCCGAGCCCGCGTCACGACGATGTAGCCCAACGTGGAATCAATCCGGCAGCGCCTCACCCTTGGTTTCGGGAGCGAACGGAAGGGCGAGAAGGCCAAAGACGTACACGGCCGCGCTCATGAGGACGCCGGTGCCGATATTGCCGCCGAAGGCACCGGCCACTGCGCCGGTGAAGATCGGCATGGGAATAGAAAGGACGCGGCCGACGTTGTAGGCGAGACCGGCTCCGGTAGCGCGGACGGCGGTGGGGAACAACTCAGGGAAGTAGAGGACGAAGGCCGCCGAGACGCCGATCGCGAAGAAGTTGACCAGCGGCAGCAGGAGCAAGAGCCCCTCGTAGGTGCGGCCCACGCCGATCACCAGGCCCACGGCGAGCGGGGCCGCGAGGAAGAACGCGCCGATGGTCCGCTTCCGGCCGAGACGGTCACAGAGCCAGGGTACGAGGAAGACGCCGAGGAGAGTCCCGACGTGGGAAACGATGGCGACGGTGCTCTTTCGGGCGTCCACATCGGACTTTGCGAGCCCCTCGCTGGCGGCCTGCACGAGGTTGGGTGCCCAGTACGTCGCGGTTTGGGCCCCGGCGACGCCAACGGCACCGATCACCATCGCGGCGAGCGCGTGCCGCCTCCAACGCGCGTGGCCAAAGATCTCGGCGAGCGGCGCTCGCTCTCGTGGGGCACGCTTCTCGGGCTCGTAAGCGCGTACCCGGATAAAGACGCAGACGATGGCCGGCAGCACGCCCAGAACGAACAGCCAGCGCCAATCCTGGCCTCGCAAGGCGAGATTGGCGAGCGCCGCCAGGACCGGACCCGCCGCGGCCGCGCTCTGCAATAAGGCCGCCGCACCGGCTCGGGAGCGAGCGGGGAAGGTCTCCGCGACGAGGGCGGCGCCGGCGGCCCACTCGCCGCCGATGCCGAGCGCGGTAAGGAACCGTACAACGGCCACCTGCTCGGGCGTCTGGCAAAGCGCGGTGAGTCCGGTGAAGCCGCAGTACAGGAGGATTGTCACCACGAGGGTGCGAGTGCGCCCCCAGGTGTCGGCGAGCACCCCGAACACGAGCCCTCCCACCGCCCATCCCGCGAGGAAGATCGCCTGGATCCACCCTTCGATGGTCGCGCCGCGTGCCTTGTAGGCCTCGGCACCGCCCAGCATCTCGGTGAGCATCGGCCCCTTCGCGAAGTTGAAGAGCGCCGCATCGGTGATGTCGAACACCCACCCGAGCCAGCAGATCGCGAGGACCGCCCACTGACGGCGCGTCAGCCCCTCGGCCCAACTTGGCAGCTTAGGCATCGGCGCGCACCTCTCTGGGGCAACCGGCGTAATCTTCCCACCGATCGACGATCCCGCCGATGCGGACCTGACGAGCGGGGAGAAGCATGCCCCATTGTAGAGGAAGCAGCGGATTCGGCGGGGTGCCGGCCCTTGCCTCCTCTTCTCAGAAGGGCGGGTGCCGGATCACCATCGACTCGGAGTCGAGCCCCACGGCGACGGCCGACTTGCTCCACCCCCTGACCCCCTCCTCATCAGCCTAGACCGGCAGTTCCGTTGGAGAGGGTGGGGGCTTGGGGCTGACGAGGAGGGGGAACGTTAGCCGGCGAACTTGTAGCCGACGCCGCGGACGGTGAGGAGGCGGACCGGGTTGTTCGCGTCCGGCTCGATACGAGTCCGCAGCCAGCGGATGTGAACGTCGACCGTTCGGGCGGAGACGAACGCGTCCCGGCCCCAGACGCGGTCGAGGAGGGTCTCGCGGGAGAAGACCTGGCCGACGTTTCGCGCGAGGAAGTACAGCAAGGCGAATTCCTTCGGTGAGAGATTCAGCGGGGCCTCGTCGAGCCACGTCTCGTGGCTTCGAGGATCGATGCGCAGGTTGCCGCGCTCGATGATCTCCTTAACCGGCTCGCCGGTGGAACGGCGGAGGATCGCCTTGACGCGAGCCGAGAGCTCGCTCAGGTTGAACGGCTTGACGACGTAGTCGTCGGCACCGAGTTCGAGCCCCTTCACGCGGTCGCCCTCGTCGGCACGCGCCGAGACGAAGATGATGGGGGTCGCGCTGTCTTTGCGGACGGCGCGGCAGAAGTCGAACCCCGAACGCTGGGGCAGCATGATGTCGAGGATCACCAGATCCGGCTTCACGCGGCGGAAGAGGCGCATGCCTTCTTCGGCCGAGTCAGCCGTGAACGTGCTGAAGCCTTCCTTCCGGAACTTCGCTTCGACGGTCTCCACGATCGTCGGTTCGTCATCGATGATGAGCAGCTTCATCGAACCCGATCCAGTTTGCCCTTCCTGCAGTTGTTCCACGAGCGCCATGTCCGTTATTGCGGCAAGTCTTAACGTGCCGATCTACACGTTGTGGCGCACTTAGGTTAAGAGACGATTACGGTCGTCCCATTCGGTGCACAGGGAATCGCCGACTTACCGGGGATTGTCGCCCGGGCTGGGATGGGAGCAGGGGGAGGCGGGCGCCGGGAGGGTTATGAGGAGGGTTAGCCGGCGCGTCGCCATGTTCTTGCGACGCGCCGGCTGGAGGATCGTTACGCCGAAGCGATGATCTCGACGTTCGCGCGAGGAACGGTCACTTCCTCGCCGTTCTCGAGCTTCGCCCGCAGAACGCGGACCTCGGTGCCCGATTCGAGGGTGACCAGAGTCGCCGGCAACTCGGTGACCGAGCCGAGGCGCCCGAAGTACGGCTCTCGGATGACTCGGACCGGCGTTCCGATCTTTAGCTCGAACACCTGGCTCGCGAGGCTCGTGTCGACGGCGCGGCCCGCGTGCGGAATCAGCAGCTCAGGCCGGATGACGCCCGCGCGGATCTGCGTGGCACCGTTGATGGAGCCCGACTGGCCCTCGAGCGTACGAAGCAGCTCGAACGTGCGCTGCGCCATCGCCAGCTGCCCAAAACCTTCGGTGACCACGATCGTGAGCTTGATCTGCTCGGAGCCGGTGATGGCGACGCCGATGTCGAAGCCGAGGAATCTCGTGAGGTCGCTGTCCTTCACCGCGCCAACGATCAAGCCCTTGACGCCGAGGTCGGACGCGCGCTGGATCGCCTCGTAGGTGAGGCCCGCGCCGCCGACGAGGAACTTGCCCGCGTCGCTCTCCTGAATGTGGCGAACGTCGAGCACCTCGTCCGGTCCGGAGACGGCGACTCGGATCGTGCCGGTTCGCTCGCCGCCGACGCCGAAGATGCCCTGCACCATGGCGCACCGAGTCTCGACGATGACGCCCTCGTTCGGGATCACCTCGGCGATGGCACCCTGCACGTACGCCTTGACGTCGACCGGGATCGACGGCTCGCGGACGAGCGCGTTGCCGGTGACGTCCGAGATCGACTCGATGCTGCCGGTGAAGTCGCTGACGATCGTCTGCTTGAAGAAGCCGAAGATGCCCTTCGTCTCCGCGATGACCTGACCCTTCTCGACGGGGTCGCCGACCTTCAGGTTGATGCTGGAGGCAACGTCCTTCGGCTCGATGCCGAGCTTCTCCGAGAGCTTCAGGGTCTGAAGCACGCCCGGGAGCATGGCTTGCGCCACGACCTGGTCGGGAGTGACCGCTTCGCCCTCCTTCACGAGCACGTCTCCCTTGATCGGGAGGCGTCGAATGCGGCGGACGACGATGTCGCCGCTTACGGTGAGTCCGGGGGTGTATGCGCTAGCCAACTTGCTTGTGTTCCTCGGCGAGGTCTCTGTAGCCAGAGACCGCGACCGATTTTACACCGCAACCGCAAGCAGGGGTTGATAGAGCATTGGTCTTCAAGTCCCACCCCGGTGGTCCCGGTGTCCGCGGCGTTGAGAATCTCGGTCCGTAGGAGCGGGTGATCTCCCTGCGAGCCCCTGTCATCCCGAGCGAAGCCGAGGGATCTAACGGGAGGCACTGACTACTTTTGGTCAAGCCGCTATCCCCTTAGCGTCCTTGCGCCAGACTGGCCGAACGTGGCGCGAGGAGCGCCGGCTACACGCGCCTTCGCGCGTACCCTTGTCTAGGCCGTGGCTTGACCAGCAGTAGTCAGTGCCTCCCGTTAGATCCCTCGGCTGCGCTCGGGATGACAGCTGGCGTGGAGGGGAGTGCCAGCCCCACCCCCAGTGACCCAGTGACCCAGTGACCCAGTGACCCACCGCGTCGCGGGGGAAGAAATGCCGCGGCCTGAAGGGAACTTCGTTCTGGACGACTACTCGACGCGAGAGACGCGCATCCAAGTTACGAACGACTTGTCGGGGTTCTTGGATTTTGGCGTTGTCACCATGAAGAGACTTCCGCCGTTCTTGAGGCGCATCGACTCGCGACTGTTCAGCACGATCTTCCTTGGTGAGTGATCGTCCTCACCGACGCTGGCGATGACGGAAAAGTCGACGTCGATTCGGCCGTCGCGCCGGACCGTCGGGTTCACGGCAAACTCACGCAACAGGGTCCGATGGCCGCCCTCGACGGCGATCGTCTCATTCGTCGTGATCTTCGCCTCCTGCCCCGAAAGGGTTCGGACGACCGGCGCGGACATCGCGTGCGCCTTGCCGCTCTTCAGCCAGCTCTCGAACTTCTCGACGGTGCGCTTCGACGCATCCGCGAGGATGAAGGTGATGCCTTCCATTTGGGGCAGCCTTCGAATGCGAGCTCCCTCCAGTTTGGGCACCTCGGCCGCGGAGAGGAACTGAACCTGGATCGTGACCTGAATTGGCTCCTGCGCAACGGCGAGCGGGAGCAACAATGCGGCGAAGAGGGCGGCCATGCCCGGTGGACGGGGTCCACCGGGCGGATGGTTCGTTACGCGTGGACCGGCTGGCCCGCAGGGACGTCCATGTCGGACGAGTGGCCGGGGAAGAGCTTTGCCGCGGGATCGAGGCGGGTCTTGGCGAAACAGACTGCCGTCGCGGCCTCACCGACGCCGGTAGCGATCAGCTTCAGCTTGCCCGGGAAGGTGCAGACGTCGCCCACGGAGAAGATGCCCGGGAGGTTCGTCTCGTACTGGTCGTTCACGCGAATCTGGTTCTTCTCGATCTCTAGCCCCCACTCCTTGAGCGGGCCGAGGGAGGACTTGAAGCCGATGTTCACGATCACCGCGTCGCACTGGTGGAAGTGGCACTCCTTCGTCTGCACGTTCTCCAGGGTCACGCCAGTCAGCGTGCCGTCGCCGTGCAGCTCCTTCACGGTGTGCCACAGCTTCATCTCGACGCGGCTGCCGCGGACCTTCTCCACCGAGTCTTCGTGCGCCTTGAAGACGTCGCGGCGATGGACGAGCGACATGGGGCCGGCCACGTCTTCCAGATTGAGCGCCCAGTCGAACGCGGAATCGCCGCCGCCCACGATCGCGAGGGTCTTGCCGGCGAAGGTCGACTTGTCCTTGACGCCGTAGTAGACGCCCTTGCCGACGTACTCGTCCTCACGCTCGATGCCGATCTTGGTGGGCGAGAACGCGCCCGCTCCGGCGGCGATGATGACGGTGCGCGTCGGAAGCTGCGTTCCCTTGGCGGTCGTGATGAGGTAGCCGTCGTCCGTTTTCGTCAGCGTTTGGGCGGTCTCCTCGAGGGCGAGCTCCGGGTTGAACTGCGTCCCTTGCCTGATGAGTTCGCGGGCGAGGTCCTTGGCCAGCACCTTGGGAAAGCCGGGCATGTCGTACACGTACTTCTCCGGGTAGAGAGCCGTGAGCTGGCCGCCGAGCTCGGGCAGCGAGTCGATGATTCGCACCGACATGCCGCGCAGACCCGCGTAGAAGCTAGCGAAGAGGCCGACAGGGCCGCCGCCGATGACCGTCACATCTACCGTGTTCATGGGCTTATTCCTTCCTACGCACGGCACTGGGCGTGGAGGGCGTTATACCCCTGCACGTTAAGAAGCGCAAGCACTATGTATGATGCTCTCCGTGCAACGGGATCGGCGATTGAACGGGTGGGCCGCCATGTTCCTCGCGGCGATGGGCCCATGGGCCGTCCCTGATCTGCGATTTCTGCTGGCGTGTTCGGCGATCGCCTATGGTCTCGCATGGATGTCGGATCCGATCTTGGCTCCAATGATGACCCGGCGTAGGTCTCGGCTGTCCGTGGTGATGATCATGCTTGCGGCAGGTATGTTGGGTCACGGCTGGGTGAAGGCCTTCCTGCCGTTCTCCGGATTTATCGCTGAGTTGCTGCGGCTGAAATACTACATGTTCGGCACCGTGTTCATCGCCGCGTTCGTCCACCCATTCTCGGTCGCGAGCTTGCCAAAGTCCGAAAGGCCGCTGCTTGAGTAGATCAAGCGCGCCGTATCCTCGGAAGGTGGATCGACGATGGCGTGTCAATGGGTGGGCCGTCGCCATTTGGCTGCTTCTAGGCTACTGGGCGGCACCGAATTCCTTGCTGATCCTTATCGCGCCGGTGATCGCTTACCTCGCCGGATGGCTCCTGGATCCGTTGCTGACGCGCCTGGCCCTCCGTCACGAGTTGCAGGGGCCCATTCTCTTTGGCATGGTCGGGGCGGCGATCGTCGGCGGCAAGTGGCTGCCGATTCTTCTCCCTCTCACACCAAGGATTGAGGACCTGATCGCAGGTCCGTGGGTACTTGTCGCGGTCGTCGGCACTTATCGGTTCATCAAGCGCTTGGACGCGACTCAGCTCCCGGCTTCGGAACGGCCGTTGCTGGAGTCCGGTCCAAAGGCTTAATGTCCCCAATCACGCTGATTCCGATCTGCCTGCTCGTCGTCCAGGGGGGCTCGACGCAATCGAGCTCACGGCTCGACGGCCGTTATGAAGGGACGATCAACCGTCGCTACCCCGTGATCATGCTTTTGAAGACGGAGGACGGGGAGTTGAAGGGCGCCTACCGGTACACCCGGCGCGGGGTCGACCTATCCTTACGCGGACGAGCCCGCCGGAACGGGTCATTCACGCTCTACGAAATGTGGGAAGGCCGCACAAGCTCCGGCCGGTTTGTTGGCAGCCGCGGCCGCGACGGCACGCTAACCGGAACATTCACCCGGCGCACCGACGGCGCGCGCATGCCGTTCCGGCTCCGGCGTCTCTCCGGCTAGTGCCGCAACAGGCGGGCGGTGTAGAGCATCGCCCGCCCATCGTGGTAAGCCGCCTTCCAGGCGTGCGCCTTGGCCTCGGAGCCCTTCACGGTCCCAGATGTTGTCAATGTGGCGTACCAGCCTCCGAACTCTCGATCGATCTGGCGATCGCGAATCCAGGCCCACTGCTCCCGAAGCCGGCCCTCGTAACGCGGATCGCCCGTCCGCCGAAGCATCGTCGCGAGGGCCAGCATTCCTTCCGCTTGGACCCACCACTCCTTGGTGTCGTCCAGAACCGCTCCGTCAGCGTTCCCGGCGTAGTAGAAGCCACCCGCGTCGTGCCACCCGTGGTCCAGCGCGTAGTCGACGAGCGTTCGCGTGAGCGCTAGCAACTCGGCATCCGTCTCGCCCAGGGCGTCTGCGGCGTCCAGCATCAGGTGTGCGGCCTCCACGTCATGACCGTGCGAAACGGGACCCGGGACCGGTGTTAGGTCCGGGGTGACGAATCCGTGGAGCCAACCAGGCTCAGCGTAGAGCTGGCGGCGAAACAGTCCGAGGAGCTCGCGGAGGCGCTCCCCGAGCACCGCGTCCGGCCACACCCGATACAACTCGGCGAACGCCTCCATCAGGTGCAACAGCGTGTTCTGCGACTTTTGGCCGTAGGGGGTTCCGATCGAGTCGCGTCCAGACGCGCCGGGTGACGTGAGCAGCGGGTTACCCGCGACGTCGACCGTTTCCCAGTAGCCGCCGCCCACCGGGTCGTGATGGCGTTGATCGAGCGCACGGAACGCTCGCTGCGCCAGCGAGAGGGCCTCGTCGTTGCGGAGTGCCCGCGCCGTCGCGGCAAGAGCGAAGATGGCGAAGGCCGCGCCGTAGGCGTGCCGCTCATTCACCTGGGTGCCGGATGGCAGGTTTTGGGCGTCCACCTGCCAGTGGAACGAGCCGGTGCCGTCGTCCCACATCGTGTCGGCCAAGACCCGTAACCCATGCCGCGCGTAGCCGCCGTACGCCGGCCGACCCGTCCCCGCTACGACGGCGGCGACCCAGGTCATGCGAGCCTGAAAAACGATCGATCGCGTGCCGGAGCCTCGGGCCGTCCAGTCACGCGAGAAAGTTTGGTGGAATCCACCGCCAGCTCGAATGGAGGCGGGGAAGAACCGTTCCAGGTGGTCTTGCCAGAGACTCCTTTCGATTTCGTCCGCCAGCTCCATCAGGCCCGTAGGATAGGTCGACATCTAAGGTCGGGTACCCCAGTAGCGAAGCTTTCGGAGCATCTCGGCGGCGTTGATCGGCTTGGAGAGGTAATCGTCCATTCCCGCCTCGAGGCAACGCTCGCGGTCACCTTGCAAGGCGTGCGCCGTCAACGCGATGATCGGCGTCTTCGCTGCCCCGTGGGCCTCTCGGTCGCGCACGCGGCGCGTGGTCTCGAAACCGTCCATCTCCGGCATCTGCACGTCCATCAGGACCACGTCAAAGGTGTTCCGCTCGAGCTCGGCAAGAAGCTCGCGCCCGTTCTCCACCGTGACGCACTCGCAGCCCCACATCTCGAGCCGCCCCTCGATCACCAGGGCGTTGACGGCGTTGTCCTCGGCCACGAGGATCCGGAGGCCCAGCGAGACTTCATCACCGTGGCTCGGCACGCTGGTCGGCTGGGGCGAGGTCGTCGATGAGCTGGGTTGCGCCAAGTTGGCGACGAGTTCCACGAGCGCCGCGCGCCGCACGGGCTTCGCGATTACCGCCGCGTACCCGCTCGCCTGCGCTTCGGAGCTCATGGGGCGGGCCGAGACCGGGGCAACGCGCACCACCGGTACGTTGTGCTTGGTCATCGACTCAATCCATTCCCGAGCGTCCGCGAACGCACCATCGAGCAGCACGAGCGACGGCAAGGACGCCGGCGGCCCCAATCGCTCGGCCTCGACTACCGTCGCGCCGCGGGCGGATAGCGGCTCCGCGATGGCGTGCCGGACAACGGAGCTTGGACTCACGACGAGGACCTGGACGCCCTCGAGCCGCTTGCCGTCGAATTCATCGGTGGAGAGCCTCCGCAGTGGGAGCTCGAACCAGAACTCGCTGCCTTCTCCCTCGACGCTCCGCATCCCGACGCTGCCGCCCATGAGTTCGGCGAGCTGCTTTGTGATCGCGAGTCCCAGCCCCGTCCCGCCGAACCGTCGGGTCATGCTGCCGTCAGCTTGGGTGAAGCTCTCGAAGATGGCGGCGTGACGGTGAGGCGCGATGCCGAGGCCTGTGTCGCTGATTGTCACGCGGACGGTCGCGACGTCGCTGCGCTCGCCGATCACGTCCGCACGGACGACGATCTCGCCTCGCTCGGTGAACTTGACCGCGTTTCCCAGCAGGTTCGTAATCATCTGGCGCACGCGTCCAGCGTCACCCTCGAGCAGCTTTGGCAGACTCGAAGGCACGTGGCACGCCAGCTCCACCCTTTCGTGGGCAACGCGGCTGGCGATCAGCTCGGCCACGTCCTCGATGCAAGCGCCAAGGTCGAATGGGGCCGCCTCGATCGAGAGCTTGCCCGCCTCGATCTTCGAGAAGTCGAGGATGTCGTCGATGATCGAGAGCAGCGCGTCGGCGCTGCGCTGAACCGTCTGGGTGTACGTACGCTGTTCGTCGGTAAGCGGCGTCTCGAGGAGCAGGGAGGTCATCCCGATGACGCCGTTCATCGGCGTGCGGATCTCGTGGCTCATGTTGGCGAGGAACTCGCTCTTGACCCGCGTGGCGGCAAGCGCCTGATCTCGCGCGACGCGAAGCTCCTCGGCTTGGGCGCGAAGGCGCTCCTCCGCCTCCCGGCGCCGCGCCAACTCGCTCTGCGACGCCTCGAGAAGCGTCGCGTTCAGGATCGCGATCGCGGCGTGCTCGGCGAAGGGTTGGAGCTGCTCCACGTCGAGGACCGAAATCGGCCGAAGCGTGTCCGTCGTGTCGACGCTCACGATCCCCTGCAGCTGCCCGCCGGTGCGCAGTGCCATCACGGCGTGGGGAATCACGATTGGGGAGTCTCCCCCGCTGGAAGGTGGGGCGGGCAAGGCACCGATGGCGTAGCCTTCCCGATTCACGATCGCCTCGTGAAGAGTCGGAGTGCACTCGCTGATGAGCTTCCGGTGGTCGCGATTCTCGCTCACGCCCTCAGGGCCGATCGAAACGGTTCCTTGGAAGGCGTCGCCGTCCGCGAGCCACATGCTCACGCGGTCCACCCAGCCGCTCTCCATCATCGCCTCGCACACGAGGCGGAAGATCGCGTCGAGGTCCTGTTGTCCGTTGATGGCGGCCGCCATCTGCATGAGCCGCTTCTGCCGACGCAACGCTTCGTTCTGAGACTTGAGGAGCGCGGCTTTCTGAATGGCGATCGCCGCCTGCTCGGTGAACGGCAGCAGCGGCTCGAGCACCTCGACCGTGATGGGGCGCATCGTCAGGAGGGTGTCGACCGCGAGGAATCCGACGAGGTTGCCGCCCGCCCGAAGCGCGATCATCGCATGAGGAATGTTCTGCCGTACTTCACCGTTGGGAAGCACCCGCTCCTTCAGCTTGTCGATACGAAGCCAGGTGCCCTCGTCGCGCCAGGTGCGGGCGGCCTCGATCTCGCCACGGATGGAGAAGCGCTTGTCGTGCTCATCGGTCGGTTCCCCCGCGACCGACGTCCCGTAGGTGCCGTAGGCGACGTCTCCCTCAACCACCCACAGGGCGGCGCGGTCTACGACACCGAGCTCGAGGACCGCGTCCCGAACCAGCCGGAAAACGTCGTCGACGTCTTGGTTCTCGCCGATGGCGACGGAGACTTCCATCAGGCGGCGTTGCTGCCGGACGGTTCTCTCGCGCTCCTCGAGGAGGCGCGCCTTCTGGATCGCCGCCGCCGCTTGCTGAGCGAAGGGAAGGAGGAGCCGCAGATCCTCGTCGGTCACGCGTCGGCCTGAGAGCAAGTTGTCGACGCCGATGAAGCCGACGGTCTCACCGTTGGCCCGCAGGTGGACGACGCCGTGGGAATGGACCCCCTGCATCGTGTCGTTGCGGTCGGTGCCGTACTGCGATTCGTAGTCATCGAGGAGGATGTACTCGGCCCCGCCGGTGTCGCCCAGTGCCCACCTCTCGCGTTCCTCGTCCGAGACCGGATTGACGTCGTGGTGAATGTCTTCGGCGTTTCCGTGCCGATCGGTGCCCCACGTGCCTTGCATCACCTGCTGAGCCGCGTCGTACAGGTAGAGACCGGCGCGGTCGAAGCCCCCAACGTCGACTACGGTGTCGCGAACGAGCCTCAGGATCCGGCTGAGGTCCAAGCTCGCGTTCATCGCCGCCGTCAGCTCCAGCATGCGGCGTTGCTGGTTCGCGGCTCGCTCGGTTTTCTCCAGGAGTCTGGCCTTCTGGATCGCGCTCGCTGCCTGGGCGGCGAACGGGAGGAGCTCTCGGAGGTCAGCGTCCGCGATCGGCCGAGACGTGAACAGATTGTCGACCGCAAGGAAGCCGACGATCTCGTCGGCGGCACGAAGGTGAACGATCCCATGGTCGCTGACCCCGCGCATCTCCGCGTCGGCGTTCGGAAGTTCGCTGCCCGCGTAGTCTTGCGTCAGCACGTAGCCTGGCCCTTCCGCACCGATCCCCCAGTGACCGTGGTCGGCCTCCCCTATGGGGAACGCCTCGTGGCTTAGGTCCTCGGGATAGCCATTCCGATCGGTGCCCCACGTGCCCCGCATCTGGTTGTTGGCCGAGTCGTACAGAAAGATCGCCGCTCGATCGAAGCCGCATGGGCCGACGAGGGCGTCGCGCACGAGGCGCAGGACGTCGTTCAGCTCCACACTCGCGTTGATCGCGGCGGCAACCTCCAGCAGGCGCTGGCCCCGATCGGCGTCTCGACGTCGTCCGCTCCGAAGCCGTGCGCCCTCGACGCCCAGCGAGACGACTCCCGCGACGGCGGTGAGGGTGGCCGCAGCCCGCTCATAGGAGCCATCGTCCGAGCGGCCGGTGGCGAGGAGCGTTCCGAGCAGTCGCCTTCCGTGGTGGAGCGGCAAGGATGCCGTCCAGGTTCCGTAGGATTGGACGAATCTCGGCGCGGACTGACTAAGGATGGCGTCCGATTCTTCGGGCAGGGTCCGATGGATCGCGCCAGCAAAGTCTAAGTCGCATGCGAAGCCTAGGCGCGACTCAGAGAGGGTCTTTCGGAGCGAAGTGAGAACGTCGGCGACGTCCTCGGCGGACGAAAACGATTTGCCGAGCTCAGCGAGCAGCTGGATGCTCGCTGTATCGATCCCACAGGTCCCGACGCCATTGCCTTGATCCACGTTGATGTCCGTCGCGCAAAAACTCGACAGATCCCATTTTCAGCATGCGGCGGTCCGATTGGCACGATTACCAATCAAGTGCGCTGAACTACGCTACATTCCGCGGCTCATCCGCGCAGGAGCGCACGATAGTCCTCGAGCGTCATTCCCCGACAGCTCCCAGGGTGAACCGTCGCCAGGCGACGCCACTCGCCGAATGCTTGGTCGTCCAGCATCGCCTCGGGCTTGGGCAAGAACGCAAGGAAGCAGCTCTCGATTCCGAGCTCGGTGGCGCTCGCTTGGGCGTAATTCGCTCCGCCGCTGCTCCATGCGTACAGCTGCGCACCCTCCGCGTGGAGATCTCGTACGTGCTGGACGACAGCGGGCATCGGGATCCGCTTGGTGCCCACGGTTCGAATCAGGGTGTCGTCGACGTCTACGTAGATGATCATGAGCGGGTTAACAGGCTACACCGTCGATTAAAATGGGCAATGGCTAAGCCGATCAAGCACATCACGCCGGAGAACCGAGTCGACCGGTGGAAGAAGCTCTGGGCCACTCCGCGCAAGCTAGGCGACGCCGAGACGGAGGCTGCCTTCGAGGAGTTTCAGGACGCGCTCGTGCCTAGCCACATGCACAAGATGTTCCTGAAGATCTTCGGCGCGCCCAAGGCGCAGTTCGGAAATCGATTCTTCGTGGACGAAGCGGTGTTTCGCAACTGGGACACCCGTCTGACCGCCCTCGTTGGCGAGGGTGAGCACGTGGAGGCGACCGTCATCTACGGCTCGCCGGACAGCATCGAGGCGCACGCGCTGCGCGGCGAGCGGCGACGGACGTTGCGGGACATCGTCATCGACGACTGGCAAGCCGCGTGCGCCATTGTCCGAGCCGGCAATAGCCAGCTCTACGTGTTCATCGAGCCGAAGATGCGGGGTTGCATCGTCCGCTCGGTGCGAGGGGAGGGCGAGGAAGCGCCCGCTCCGGAGTTCCTGGAGCACGACGCCGAGGTCGAGTAAGCCAGGTCCGGCGGGCGACAATCGGCGTCCAAGGGTAGATGAACCTCGCGACGACGATGTGGCTGGCCATCGCGATGGGTCTGCTCGCGATTTTCAACGCCAGCCTCATGGCCTGGCTTTGGAGGTTTCCCCTCACTCCGGAGGGAGAACCGACGGCGCCGAAGACTTGGCGGCTCGTGCATCGCGGAGTCGGCTACACCTTCATCGCCGTGTACGTGGCGCTGCTCACCCAGATGGTGCCTCGGGCGTGGGAGTACCGCGAAGGGAACTCGCTCTCGGTGATCCACGGAGCTCTCGGAACGCTCGTTGGGGTGGTGCTCACCGCCAAGATCCTGGTGATCCGTCGCTTCCACGCGCTCGGGGGCAAGCTTCCGTGGTTCGGCGGCACGCTGCTGGTGGTCACCCTGGCAACCGTCGGTCTCGCGGTGCCTCCGGCGTGGCGGGTTCACTCGCCGCTCACCGCTCCGCCGGCGTCGGGTGCGGAGCGTTGGCTAGCCGGCCGAGATGTCGTCGCGTCCCATTGCGTCCAGTGCCACGGGGCGAGCGTGATCGTCGGCGAGGACGACGATTGGGACAAGATCACGCGCCAGATGATGCGGTACTCGCAACGGATGCCTGGCAAGCGAGAGATCTCGGAGAGCGAGCGCGTTCTGGCCGCGTCCTACCTCCGTTCGGTGCTCGGCGAGAAAGGGGAAGGGCGCGAGGAGGAACGGGACGAGGAGGACGGGCGTCGCCGACGAAGGCGTGGACGGGACGACCGAGCCCGGGATTAGTCCAGGCGTCGGCCGGTGGCGACGACGTGCCCGACGCTCTCGCCGAGGCAGGGCGTGAGGCGAAAGTCGTACGTTCCGCGGAGCGCCTCGGGCACGGCCTCGGTCGTGGTGAGCAGACAGCGGGTCCCCTCGCCGGCTCCAGACGCGAGAACGTCGTCCAAGTTGCCCTCTTCGGGAGCGAACAGCGCTTGCACCTTCGGGCCCGTCGACATAGGGCGGTTTGAGAAGAGGACCTCGCCGCTCAGATCGACTAGGATGATCCAATCGCTGACGCTCGCGA
>Ga0164290_1001437_pt1 | contig 34790 bp, 33 predicted proteins | sample Micstemetagenome_FD_108782 | JGI IMG/M metagenome (GOLD analysis project Ga0164290, IMG submission 108782) | Contaminated culture microbial community from soil near Moab, Utah, USA - Microcoleus steenstrupii SON62 (Illumina Assembly) | ecosystem: Environmental > Terrestrial > Soil > Soil crust...
ATCGGTCGCCGCGGCGCGCCGTACGCGACCGATACCCTCATCGGCATCCTTCGGGAAATCGATGAGAATGTCGATCCCGAACCGCGCGAGTTGGACCTCCTGATCGCGTGCGGCGAAATCCTCTCAGCGGTGATCTTCGCGCACACGTTGAAGACCCTGGGCCACCCGGCGCAGGCGTTTCGGGGCGGGCAGGCGGGCATTCGCACCGACGGCACCTTCGGCAACGCGCGCATCGTCGGCATCAACCCCGTGTCGCTCTTCCGGAGCGTCGAGACCGGAAACATCCCGGTCGTCTGCGGATTCCAGGGTGTTTACGTGGCAGGTGATGGTGCGCCCGGCGGCGAACTGACGACGCTCGGCCGCGGCGGCAGCGACACCACGGGTGCCGCCATTGGAGCCGCGATGCAGGCGGAGGCGGTCGAGATCTTCACCGACGTCGACGGGGTGAAGACGGCCGACCCGGACGCGGTCCGCCACGCACCGACTCTGCGCAAGGTCACCTACGACGAGGTGGCGGAGATCGCCCACCTTGGCGCGAAGGTCGTCCATCCTCGCGCGGCGGAGATCGCTATGACCTACAACATCCCGCTCTGGGTGAAGAACACCTTCACCGACGACGAGGGCACGGAGATCGTGACTCGCGAGCGGTTCCCGGGCCGGCGCGTGACGGGCGTCACCCACAGCGGCAAGCTGGTCTATCTCCAGTTCGACCTGAGCGCCGCCTCCGAGGCGGACCGCGCCTCGCTCGAGGGGCGGCTCTACGAGACGCTGGCACGGTACGGCATCTCGCTGTACATGCTCAACCTCAGCCCCAGCAGCACGGGCTTCGCCGTCCCGCGCGACCAGTACCCGATCGTGGAGAACGTCCTCGACGGCCTGGTGCTGCCGCTAGACGGGGGAGAGAAGCGCGTGTACCTGTTCCAGATCGGTCAGAACGCCTCGCGCGAAGTCGAGACGCAGGCGACGCTGCTGGAAGCGCTCGGCGAAGTCCGCCGCATTCCGGCACAGCTCACCGAAGGCTGCACGATGGTCTCCCTCGTCGGCCACGAGTACATGCAGCAGCCCGGCGTCTTCCTCGCCGTTCTGCGCGCCCTCGCCGAGGGACAGGTCACGGTGCTGCAGACGAGCGACAGCGACTACTCTCTGAGCGTGCTGGTGCCCGAAGCCGACACGAGCCGCGCGGTTCGACTCCTGCACGACAGGTTCGGACTCGCGGAAGTTCGTTGAGGGATGAGGGTGGGCGCGGAGCGTGCGTCCACCGGCATTTGGATGCCGGCGCCCACTGTCATCCCTCGGCTTCGCTCGGGATGACAGTGGGCGCCGCAAGCGGCGTCGCGACCGACAATCGACGCTCTCTCGCGATCCGTCCTATCACGAGGAACTATCAAGCACCCCCTCCGGGTCCAAGTGCTGACAGGCTGTTGCGGCAGCCGTCATCAGAAAGGAACTAAGAGGAGAGAAAACATGGCTTCAAGCGTTGTCGCGCTGTTCGACACTCACGAGCAGGCGTATCTCGCCGTGCAACAGCTCATCGCATCGGGTTACGATAGCCGCGCCATCAGCGTCGTCGGCGCCGACACCGGTGGGCACATTCGAAAGGAAACCGTGGACGAGTCCGGAAATCTGGCGAGCGCCGGAGCCATCTCGGGCGCCACGTCCGGACTGTTGGTGGGCGGCCTCATCGGCCTGCTCGTCGGCGCGACGGCGCTCGCCGTTCCGCCGGCTGGCTTCGTGGTGGCCGGTCCTCTCGCGGGACTCATCACGGGTGCTGGCATCGGCGCCGTTTCGGGCGGCCTGCTCGGCGCGCTCATCGGCCTCGGTATTCCTGAGGAAGAGGCCCACATCTACGCTGAGTCCGTGCGGCGCGGCGGCGTCCTCGTGACGGTGCAGATCGCCGGCGCCGAGGCTCTTCAGGCGGAGACGATTCTTCGCAACGCGGGGGCGGTCAACATTCAGGAGCGCGGCTCCTTGTACCGTCAGTCCGGCTTCGCGACGTACGACCCCTCCGCGCCGGTCTACACCCAGGAGGAGATCATCGCCGAGCGACAACGCTACGGCGTGCTGCCGCAGGCGACTACTGCGGTTCCGGTCACGGGCGTCGTCCCCGGAACGACCGTGACGACCGGAGCCGTTCCCGTTGGCGGCGTCGTCACCACCGGCATGGTGCCTCCGGCCGGAGTGGTCACCACGACCACGACCGGGGCAGTCCCCGCCGGAAGCGGCTACATCGAGGAGACGGTGGTGACCACACCGACCGCCACCGCGTTCCCGGCTGAGCTCGACGCGGAGTTCCGCCACCACTTCACCGGCTCGATCGCGCCGACGTCCATTGGCTCGACCTATGAGACGTTCATGCCGGCCTATCACTACGGCTACGAGCTGGCCGCTCGTCCCGAGTTCCGCTCGCTGAGCTGGGACGCGGTCGAGGCGCAGGCACGGATGCTCTGGGAGCAGAGCAACCCCGGCACGTACGAGCGGTTCCGGCACGCGATCTTCGCCGGCTGGACCCGGGCGAACTCGGGAACCCCGCTCACTCAGGCCCGCTTGATGTAGGCCCCTGCTTAAGCACACGAAGGGGTTCGGTGGTACGCCACCGAACCCCTTTGTCGGCCCTATAGTCGAAAGGGCCGAACCCCAAAAGGAGGCGTCCGTGCCCGAAGCTCATTCGCATTACGTAACCGACAAGAACGGCAACCAAGGCGTGATCTCGACCCGTGGAGTGGTCGACCCCGACAACGTCTGCGTCGAACTCGATTCCGGCGCCACCGTGATGGTGCCGCGCAACGGCCTCGTCGCCGACGGCGACGGCAATTACCACGTAGGCTTCACGTTTGAAGGCCTGCCCCCCATGCCGGTGCATCCGGCTCACATGCTGCTCTCGCAGGGAGAGAGCGGTTCGGAACCGGCGCCGGTGCCACCGGCGATGCCGACGCCGCCTCCGCCGAGCACCGCTGGTGCACGCAGCTCGTCGACTTCCGGTGTCGAGACCAGTTTCAACGAGGTACCGGTCGCTCAGCCTGACGTCTCAACAAGCCCGACGACCATTTCGACCGGCTCCGGAATCAGCGGATCGCGGGAAGAGTCGCGAGTCGTGGTCCCCCGAATCGAGGAGCAGGTCCACGTCGAAAAGCGGGAAGTCGAGACGGGTGGATTCCGAATCCACAAGAGCGTGGAAGAGCACCCGGAGCTGATCCAGACCTCCCTCGAGATCGAGGAAGTGACCGTGGAGCACGTGCCGATCAATCGAATGGTCGACACCCCGGCAGAGATGCGGATGGAGGGCGACACGACGATCATCCCGATCATGGAAGAGGTGCTCGTCGTCGAGAAACGGCTGATGCTGCGGGAGGAAATCCGCCTCACTAAGACGCGAAAGCGTGTGATGTCTTCGCAGCGGGTGATGGTCTTACACGAACGCGTTGATATTGATCGATTAGGGGGTACCAGCGTACCCAGCAAGCCGGAACACCCCGGCTAGGTATCGGGGTCGTACAGGCGCGAGGGACGTGCTAAGCCCAAAAGGCTGCGTCCCGGTTTTCGCGCAGTGAAAGGAGTTCAAGTTATGGCTACAACCGTTGTCGGTCTGTTCGATGATAAGGACGAAGCGCAACGCGCCGTCCAGGACCTGATGCAGTCGGGATTCAACCGGAATCAGGTCAGCGTGGTCGCTGCCGACCCGCAGGGCAAGATGTACAAGCAGCATGCCGACGAGGATGGAAACCTCGCCGGTGAAGGTGCCGCGAGCGGCCTCACGTCGGGAGCCGTCGTGGGCGGTCTTCTTGGCCTGCTGATCGGCGCCGGCCTGCTCTTCGTTCCGGCCGGCGTGGTTGCGGCAGGTCCGATCACCGGCCTCATCGCCGGTGGCGCGGCGGGTGCCGCGACGGGCGGCATCCTGGGTGGCCTCATCGGCATGGGTATCCCCGAGGAGCACGCCGACGTCTACGCCGAGAGCGTCCGCCGCGGCGGTTCTCTCGTCATGGTTCAGGCCGATGGAGCCGAAGTCGAGCGGGCGAAGTCGATTCTTGACCGCGATGGCGCGATCGACATCGAAGAGCGTGCGGCCGCCTACCGTAGCGAAGGGTACACGAAGTTCAACCCGAACGCGGAGGTCTACAACGACGAGCAAGCGCATGCTGAGCGAGCCCGTTACCGCGCGAATCCGACGGCCGCTACGGCGATGACCACGACCACGGAGTCGACCACGCCGGTCACGCCCGTCGCACCGATCACGACGAACACCACGCCTCCCGCTACGACCACTCCTCCCGTCACGGCGAACAACCTCAACGAGAACGAGCGGCTTGAGGTCATCCGTGAGGATCTCGCGGTTGGCAAGCGAGAAGTCGAGCGCGGCGGTGTTCGCGTTCGCAGCTACATGACCGAGCGTCCGGTAACCGAGCAAGTGACCCTCCGCGAGGAGCACGTCAACATCGACCGACGCCCGGTCGATCGCCCGGTCGACCCGAGCCAGATCAGCGCCTTCAAGGAGGGCACGATCGAGGTCCGCGAGCACGCCGAGGTTCCGGTCGTCGCCAAGGAAGCCCGCGTGGTCGAGGAGATCGCGATCGGCAAGACTTCCGAGCAGCGAACCGAGACGGTGAGCGACGTCGTCCACGAGACGCACGTCGACGTGGAGCGAATTGGCGGCACCACGACCAACACCTTCGACGACGACTACTACCGTGGCCACTTCCAGTCGAATCTGGGAACGAGCGGCGGCACGTACGACTCGTACCGACCGGCGTACCAGTTCGGCCACACGATGGCGAGCGACCAGCGCTTCGCGGGTCGTGACTTCGCTTCGGCGGAGAACGACATCCGAACGCACTACGAGACTCAGAACCCGGGTCAGTACAGCGGCCACCGCAATGCCATTCAGGCGGCGTACGACCGAGCTCGGACGGCGGTTGCCGGCGTCACGGGCGGCCAGCCGTACGCCGACCGTCCGGCCGGCGCCACGCCGACCGGCGTTCCAAACAGCTCGCCCGGCATCCAGACCGGCGGCCTGAACAACGACGGTAGCGCGGACACCCGCGGCATCACCGAGAAGCTCTCGGACGCCGTGACCGGCGACCGCGTCGACGACAAGACCGGCAAGCGAATCTAACGCTCGCCTGACGCCCCGCTCCGCTAATGGCGGAGCGGGGCGTCGTCGTGTTCGGGGGGAGGCGTTCGGCGTTCGGCGAGGGGATGGTGGCACCCGTCCAAAGATCCCCTGTCATCCCGAGCGAAGCCGAGGGACCTGACCGTAGACACTAACTACGCACGGTCAAGTCACGGCCCAGGCAGGGGTACGCGCTAGCGCGCGTGTAGCCGGCGCTCCTCGTGCCGTCCGGAAGAGCATCACGCCACGGCGCAACGGACGCAACGAGGCCGCGTCTTGACCAGCAGTAGTAAAGGCTTCCGGTTAGATCCCTCGGCTCCGCTCGGGATGACAGCGTACGTCGTTGGTTAGGTGCCGCGCTCGCCCAGTCGACCACGACCCACGACTTTCGGTTGGAACGGCGTTGCATCTCCCATGGTCGAACTCCATGCCGCCTCAGCGGCACGCAAGGAGAGAGATTCAATGACAAGCACAGTCGTGGGTCTGTTCGACTCTCGAGATCACGCGGTCTCGGCGGTGAACGACCTGATCAAGAAGGGAATCGATCGAAATCGGGTTAGCGTCGTCGCGGCCGACCCGGCGGGCAAGCTCTATCGGGAGCACGTTAACGACGAGGGCAACATCGCTCCCGAGGGAGCGGCGAGCGGCCTCACTTCGGGTGCGATCGTCGGCGGCCTGCTCGGCGTCCTCATCGGTGCGGGACTCATTTTCGTTCCGGCGGGTGTTCTCGCGGCGGGTCCGATTGCCGGCCTCATCGCCGGCGGAGCAGCAGGCGCGGCAACTGGCGGCATCCTTGGCGGACTCATCGGAGTCGGCATTCCGAAGGAGCACGCCGACGTTTACGCGGAGAGCGTTCGAAGGGGCGGCACCTTGGTGATGGTGCAGGCGGCGGGCAACGAAGTCGACGTCGTTCGCGAGGTGCTCGATCGAGACGGCGCGGTCGACATCGAAGAGCGCGGCGCGCATTACCGGTCTCAGGGTTTCGCGGGCTACGACGCGAACGCCCCGGTGTACACGGAAGAGCAGGTCGTGACCGAGCGGGCGCAGTACCGCGACCACGGGGCCGCTGCCGCGGTTCCGACGAATCCGATCGCCGGAATGCCCCGAACCCCCGAGCCTCCGATCGCGCCGGCTCCCGTCGTGCCACCCCAAGTGACGGGTAGTTCCATCATCGGAACCGGCGACGTCGTGGGCAGCAACCCCAACGACACCCAACGGCTGCCGTCGCGGATTCGAACGTATTCCGCAGGCTCGGCATACGCAGACAGTCCGAATCGCGTGAACCCGACGTCGGAGCAGGTCACCGACGAGACCGCGCGCCGAGGCGAGTGACAGAAGGGAAGGACCCGTTCGAGATCGACGTGGCCATGGGCCGCATCCGCGACGCGGTGCGGCCCTACCCAAAGGCTGCGATGTTCGAGCTGAAGGAGCGTGGCTACGGCACGCTCTTTCAGCAGCTCGTCGCCTGCATTCTGTCGATCCGCACCTACGACGAGGTGTCGCTGCCGACGGCGCTGCGCCTTTTCGAGCAAGCACCGCACCCCGAGGACATCGCCTCGCTGACGGTTGGGGAGATCGATGACCTCATTTCGGCGAGTTCGTTTCACGAGGCGAAGGCGGGACAGATCCTTGCGATCGCTAAGGAAGCCGTCGACAAGTACGGCGGAGAGCTGCCGCCGAACGCGGCCGTGCTCACTGAGTTCAAGGGTGTCGGACCCAAGTGCTCCAACCTGGCGCTCGGTGTCACCGCCGGCCAAGCGCGCATCTCGGTAGACATTCACGTTCACCGCGTGACTAACCGATGGGGCTACGTCGAGACCACCACTCCCGAGGCCACTCTAAACGCGCTGGAGCAGGTGCTGCCGAAGGGGTATTGGATCGAAATCAACGCCCTTCTGGTGCCGTTTGGCAAGCACGTCTGCACCGGCAAGCTGCCCCGGTGTTCCGACTGTCCCGTCCTATCGATGTGCCGGCAGGTTGGCGTTACTGCACATCGGTGATCCACCAGTCGAGGGTCCCGGGCCCTCACTGAACCACTCCGGCACCACTAGGTCGAACATCTATGACACCCGGCAAGGACTTTCCAACGGAAGAGCCGTACTTCGGTTCTGCAGCCCCTCTCGTTCCAGACTCACCGAATCTCCAAGCAGTGAGGGAGGCAGCGATGGGTTGTCAAGCCTGCCACCTTTGGCGCTTCGGGACGCAGACCGTGTTCGGAGAGGGAAACCCGCACGCTCGGGTGATGCTCATTGGTGAACAGCCTGGCGACAAGGAAGACATCGCGGGCAAGCCGTTCGTCGGCCCTGCCGGCCAGCTGCTCGACCAGGCGCTGGAAGCCGCCGGAATCTCTCGCGACGAAATCTACATTACGAACGCTGTGAAGCACTTCAAGTGGGTCCCCCAAGCTGGGCGAAGGCTCCACCAGAAGCCGAACGTGCGGGAGCAGCGAGCCTGCAAACCTTGGCTAGATGCCGAGATCGCGCGAATCCAGCCGGAGGCGATCCTACTGCTGGGCGCGACCGCCGCTCAGGCGGTACTCGGAGCCGACTTCAAGCTCACGCAGAATCGGGGGCGCTTCGTCGATAGCGAGGCGGCTACCTACGTGATGGCCACACTGCACCCCTCGGCGATCCTTCGAATGCCGGAGCAGGGGCAGAAAGACGCGGCGCTGCAGTCCTTGGTCGAGGACCTACGGAGCGTGGCGATGCAGATCCACTCGCATCCAGATCCGCGCGGTTACCTGGCGTAGGGCGCCGATGGCATGGTGAGGGGCGATGAAGGCGAAGGGCGCTTCTTCGCCCCATAGGCGCGCGGTGGGAGTGCTGGGTAGCCTCAGCGCATGGCAACCGTTCGCGTCCTCACCGACGAGCCGTATGGCGTGATCTCGCCTCGACTGTACGGACACTTCGCTGAGCACCTCGGCCGGTGCTGCTACGACGGGCTCTGGGTAGGGAAGGACTGCACCGAGATTCCTCACGAGGACGGATTTCGGACGGACGTGCTTGAGGCGCTTCGCGCCATGCCGGTGCCGATGCTCCGTTGGCCGGGTGGCTGTTACGCCGACCATTACCACTGGCGCGACGGGATCGGGGCCGAACGGCCGACTCGCTTGGGTCTGAGCTGCGATCGGCAAGTGCTGGACGACAATTCCCTGGGCACCCATGAGTTTCTCGACCTCTGCTCCAAGCTCGGCGCGGAGCCCTACCTCGCCGGCAACATGGGCAGCGGCTCCCCCCAAGAGATGTGCGACTGGGTGGAGTACACGAACGCTTCGATTCCCACGACGATCGTGCGAGAGCGCCACGCGAACGGCCGGGAGAACCCGTGGAACGTTCGCCTGTGGGGCGTCGGGAACGAGAACTGGGGCTGCGGCGGGGATTACGAGCCGGAGCACTACGGGCGGGAGTACCGGCGCTACGCGACGATGCTGCGCCACGTCGATCCCAAGGCCGAGCTGGTCGTGTGCGGTTTCGAGGAGGACTGGAACGTACGCCTCGCCAACACGCTCCGAGATCGCTGGAGACTGGTGGATCACTTCTCGATCCACCGCTACTGGATCAAAGGGGGGCACGGCACCGAGTTCGGCGAGGAAGGTTACTACTCCCTTCTGCACGAGGCGGAAGCCACCGAACAGTTCGTCCTTCGGACGCGCGAGATTCTGAACGAAGCCGGCGCCACCAAGGTGGGAATCGCCCTGGACGAATGGGGAGTTTGGCACCCGGAGTCGCGATCCTGGGGACCAGACGGTACACAAGGATACGTCGGCGACTACGAGCAGTCGGGCACCTTGCGCGATGCCCTGGCGGCGGCGGTCGCCCTCGAAGGGTTTCACCGGCAGTGCGCTTCCCTGTCGCTCGCCAACCTCGCGCAAATCGTGAACGTGCTGCATGCGCCGGTGATGACGCACGCGGGCGGGATGTGGCTCACACCCACGTACCACTTGCTCCGGATGCACGCCCCTCACCTCGGGGCGACGGCCGTTCGAACGGCCGTCCAGAGCGACGAGGTCTCTCCTGGCCTCTCGGCTCTCGGGGCGACGGCCTCGATCCAAGGCGACGCGACCGCGCTCTCGCTGACGAATCGCAGTTACCGCGAACCCGTCGAGGTAACGGTCTCCGGCGTCGGCGACGTCTTCTCGGCGCGCCTGCTCGCCGCGGGCGAAGCGCGCGCGGAGAACTCCGCCTGGGATCCGGATGCCGTGCTCCCGAACGCGCTGCACTACGCCTACGATGGACCGGACACGCTCGTCTTCGCGCTTCCGCCGCACTCCATGGCAACCGTCTCTTGGCGGCCCCGCACGACTTAACGGCGAGATCGGGTTGCACCCCGCAGGTATCGCGGGGTATAACTCCGAACTGAGGTCGAGGTGGCGTGTTTGCCGTTGACTGGAGGGCCCTCTCCGTTTAGGTGGGACCCTGCATTGAGCGGCTGACCATCGCCTGGACCTTAAGACTATCGAGGCTTAGAACTTCACGAGATGCCGCTGAATCCAGAAACCAAGACCAGCACGATTGCCGAGTACGCCACCACGCCGGGTGACACAGGCTCGGCCGAGGTGCAAATCGCGATCATGCAGGCCCGGATCCAGCAGATCACGGACCACCTCCGCACGCACAAGAAGGACTTCCACAGCCGCCGTGGCCTCCTGCTCCTCGTGGGCAAGCGCCGCCGGCTTGAGGGATATCTCCGCGCCAAGGACGTCGTCAAGTACCGAGAGCTTATCAAGCGGCTCGGTATCCGCGAAGTGAAGCCCCGATAACCGGAGGCAACACTAGATGATCCACAGTCATGAGTTCGAGGTAGGGGGCAAGACCCTCTCCCTCGAAACCGGACGCGTCGCCAAGCAAGCTGGCGGCGCTGTTTTGTTAGGAATGGGCGAGACCGTCGTCCTCGGCGTCGCGACGATGTCCGAAAATCCCCGCCCGGGGATCGATTTCCTTCCGCTAACCTGCGACTACGAAGAGCGGAAGTACGCCGTCGGAAAGATTCCCGGCGGATTCATCAAGCGCGGTGGACGCCCGAGTGAGAAGGCTGTCCTTACGAGCCGCCTCATGGACCGGCCCCTTCGCCCGCTGTTCCCCAAGGGAATGCGCCACGACCTGCAGGTCATCGCGATGCCGTTCGCGGTCCAGCAGGAGTACCCTTCCGACGTCCTCGCCATCACGGCGGCCGGCGCGGCCCTCGCGGTGAGCGACATCCCGTTCAACGGTCCGGTTGCCGGCGTGCGCGTCGGCCGAGTCGACGGTGAGCTCATCCTCTTCCCGTCGAACGACCAGATCAAGGCGGGCGATCTCGACCTCGTGGTCGCAGGTCACCGCGGCGCCATCTCCATGGTTGAGGCCGGCGCGATCGAGGTAACCGAGGACGACATGGTCGAGGCGCTCAAGTTTGCGCACGAGGCCATTCGACTCATCTGCGACGAGCTCGAGACCTTCGCGAAGGTCGCGGGCAAGAAGAAGCGCGAGATCGACCTGCACACCATCGACGAGGACCTGAAGAAGGCGATCAAGAAGCAGGCCGGCAAGGACATCCAGAAGGCGCTCATCGGTTCCGACAAGGCCGTTCGCGAGTCCGCTCTGGACGACCTCAAGAAGGAGATCGTCGCCAGCCTCACCGACAAGTACGAGGACAAGCCGGACCTGCTCAAGCAGCTGCCGGAAGCCGTCGACACCGTCGTCAAGGGCACCGTGCGCGAGCTTATTCTCGAGAAGGACAAGCGCCCCGACGGCCGCGCCCTCGACGAGATCCGACCGCTCGAGGCGATCGCCGGCCTGCTGCCGCGCGTTCACGGCTCGGGACTCTTCACTCGTGGTCAGACCCAGGTCATGACCGTCGCCACCCTCGGCCTTCCGAACGAAGGTCAGAAGATGGACGGCATCGAGGAAGAGGAAGACAAGCGCTACATGCACTTCTACAACTTCCCGGCCTACTCGGTCGGAGAGGTTCGCCCGATGCGCGGCCCCGGCCGGCGCGAAATCGGCCACGGAGCGCTTGCCGAGCGTGCGCTCCGCCCGATGATCCCGCTGGACGACCCGGAGTTCCCGTACACCCTGCTCCTGATCAGCGAGGTCCTCGAGTCGAACGGCTCCACCTCGATGGCTTCCGTCTGCGGCTCCACTCTGGCGCTCATGGACGCGGGCATCAAGATCAAGGCGCCGGTGGCCGGAATCGCCATGGGTCTCATGTCCGACGGCAAGGTTTTCAAGGTCCTTACCGACATCATCGGCATGGAGGACTTCTGCGGCGACATGGACTTCAAGGTCGCTGGAACCCGTGACGGTATCACGGCGCTCCAGATGGACACGAAGCTCGAGGGCATCCCGGACGAGGTTCTCGCCCAGGCGCTCTCGCAGGCCAAGAAGGCCCGCTTCGAGATCCTCGACGTGATCGAAGCCGAGATCCCGGCCCCGCGTGAGAACGTGGGCGAGAACGCGCCGACGGTCACGACGATCCAGATCAACCCCGAGAAGATCGGTGCCGTCATCGGCCCGGGAGGCTCGGTCATCAAGAAGATCACGGGCGAGACCGGCGCGTCGGTGGACATCCAGCAGGATGGCCGCGTGCTCGTCGGCGGAACCAATGGTCAGATGGTCGAGGACGCGATCGGTCGCATCCGAGCCCTCACGGACGAGGTCGCCGTCGGCGCCGAGTTCAAGGGTCCGGTCACGCGAATCATGGGTCGCGGCGCCATGGTGGAGTACATCCCCGGACGCGAAGGCATGGTTCCGAAGGACCACCTCAGCGTCAAGCAGTTCGGCCGAATCGAGGAAGTGGTCAACGTCGGCGACGTGCTCGCCGTCCGCGTTCACGAAGTCGACGGCATGGGCCGCATCAACCTGACGGCGCTCGGCATCAAGCAGGAGCTCGCCGGCCTCGAAGAGAACGAGGGCGCGACCCCTCCGCCTCCCGGACAGGGTGGCGGTGACCGCGGTGGACGAGGCGATCGCGGAGATCGCGGCGGACGCGATCGCGATCGCGGTCCGCGCGGCGGTGGCGACCGGGGCGGCCGTGACGATCGTGGGGGACGCGACCGCGGACCTCGCGACGGCGGCGGCCGCGACGGAGGATCCCGGGACGGCGGAAACCGTGACGGAGGAAACCGAGAGCCCGTAGCCCGCGAGAACGGCGGCGGCCGTGATGGTGGAAGCCGAAACGGTGGTGGCCGCGAAGAGCGAGCCGACGATCGAAGCAAGGACGCAGGCGAGCCGATCAGCGCGCCTGAGGTTCCGAGCAGCTTCCCCAAGCGCGGCCAGGGCGGCGATGACGAGAACGTCAACGCCCGCTTCCGACCGCGACGCTAAGCAGCGCCAGTAACGCGAGAGGCCCCGGCCGCCGAGAGGCGGCCGGGGCCTTGTTCTTTTTCAGACCGTCGGGCGGGGCCGCAATCGAAGCTCGATCGTCTGATCTCCCCTTCGAACCACGATCCGCCGATCTCGGCGTAACTTCAGGTCTTGACGCAGATGCTCAAGGGTGTGACGGCCAACTGCTCGGCCATCCACGCTCACGACTTCGTCGCCGACTCGGAACCCGGCCTCCTCTGCCGCCGAGTTCGCGACGATCCAGCTGACTCGATAGGTGCGCAGCTCGTTGCCCTCCGCCATAATCTGCAGCCCTGTCAGGTCTCCCACGAACGGCGTGCGGAACTCTCGGTTGGGGTCGAGGTAAAGACGGTTGCGAGAGTGATCGAAAGTCGCGGTGAAGCGACGCAGCGCCTCGCCTCCGATCAGCACGTCGTAGCTCGCGTTCGCGCCAGTGGCACCCCCCTTGTTCTCCTCGATCGCGGCGATCGGGCGCTCGAGTCGCCGTTCTCCCAAGTCGAGCCAATCGAGTCGCGTTCGCTTGCCGAACGTCGGTCCACCGACGCCGGCTCCCGTCGGAACGGAAGGAAGTGCCGCGAGCTTGGTGGCCAAGTCCTCCTTGAGGGAGAAGCGCTGGGTCAGAATCGCGCTCCCAGTGGCGCCGGTGTCGATCATGGCATCGACTTCGCGAACGCCGACGCCGGGCATAGACAGCTTGATCTTCGTGTGCGGCAAGTTGCCCACAAGCCGATACGGATGCGGCACCGCCTTCGTCGGATGCACGTACTTGGCCGGCTCGAAAAGCCGCACGCGCTTGGCTTGGTAATCGATCTGGACCACGAACTTCTGGATGAAATCGGTACCGAGGATCCCTTCCAGCGGCCGTCCCTCGAAACTGGCGAGGCCGTCGAGCGGGACGGAGTAGCGGACCGCGTGCTGCAGGTTCGTGCCGGTGACGCTAACCATGAAGTTGTCGAGAATGGCTCCCTTTCGGACGCTGTCGCCCGCTCCGCTGACCGGGATCGATCCCGTTTCCTTTGCGCCGAGACGACGCGCCAGATCCGTGTCGAAGATCGACATCCCGGCGCCTGTGTCTAGGATGAGGCTGGTGGACTTACCTCCAACGCTGCCGCTCAGATACACCCGGTTGCCGACCATCTCGAATGGCAGTTCCGCGATGGGCATCGGGCGTTGAGCCAGGGCGACGAGGGCGAGCAAGGGGGCTGTGTGCATCGCCTTCGGGAACGTTCTGTCCGCAGCGCGCGTTGCACCGACCTAGGCCCAAGCGCTTCAGGTAGAGTCTAGTCGCAATTTATGGCGGACTGGTTCAGCAACCTCCACCCTGCGCTTCAGGCACTCATCCGAGTGGTCCTGTTCATCCTGCCGATCTTCCTAGCACTTCCGCTAGTGATCTGGTACGAGCGTCGGCTACTCAGTTGGATGCAGGATCGCATCGGCCCGAACCGCGTGGGAAACATAACGTTCTCGCGGACGAGCCGTTTCGTTCCTGATTTCCTCAAAGGGCGAAAGTTCAAGCTCTTCGGCATTCCGCAGGTTCTGGCGGATGGCGTTAAGTCGTTCTTCAAGGAGGACCTCGCCCCGACCGCGGTCGATCGGCTGCTCTACTTCTTGGCGCCTGCCGTGTTCCTGTTTCCGGCGTTTCTCCTCGGAGCGACGATTCCGTGGGGGCCGTTCCGGCAGCTCACGCCGATCGCCGACATCGACGCGGGCGTGCTCTTCATCATCGCGGTGAGCTCGCTGGGCGTTTATGGCGTGGTGTTCGCGGGATACAGCTCGAACAACAAGTACTCGCTCCTCGGCGGACTTCGAAGCTCGGCACAGCTCATCAGCTACGAGCTCGGCATGGGCATGTCCCTGGCTGCGATCGTGATGGCGGCCGGCTCGCTGCGGCCGACGCAGATCCTCGCCGATCAGCAGGGTCCCCTGTGGGGGTTCGTTCCGGTCTTCGCCAACTGGAACGTCCTGACGCCGTACGGCTTCATCGCCGCAATCATCTTCTTCATCTGTATGGTGGCGGAGACGAACCGGGCTCCGTTCGACCTTCCCGAAGCGGAGAGCGAGCTCGTCGCCGGCTACAACACGGAGTACTCCACGAAGAAGTGGGTGCTCTTCATGATGGGCGAGTACGTGGGGATGCTCACGTATGGCACGATCCTCGCAACCCTCTTCTTCGGCGGCTACTACCTGCTGCCGTTCCCGTTCGGATACCTCGCCGCGACCTACCCGGCTTCCGCCGACCTGTGGCGAATCCTCGACTGGCTGAACGGAAACTCGATTCTCGGACCGGTGTGGCTCTTCCTGAAGGTCTACATGGTCATCTCCGGGTTCATCTGGATGCGAGCGACTCTCCCCCGGCTCCGGTACGACCAGCTCATGTCGCTCGGATGGAAGTCGCTGCTTCCTCTCGCGACGGCCAATCTCATCGTCGTAGCGCTCTGGATCGTGATCACCCGGGTGTACGGCCCGGCGTGGGCACTGCTGAGCGTTCTCGTCGCCGCGGTGATCCTGTACTTCCTGTACCGAGCGATCTCCAGACTGAACGAGCCGAAGGACGAGGTATCGACGGAACGCAGGGGCATCATCATGGTCGACGCCGCACCAAGGCGCCCCGAGCCACCGCAGGCGCCAGAGAGCCCAGCAGTTGCCTCGTGACAATGAAGTTTTCGAGGGTGGGGAAGTGAAAGCTCCCCGCCTTCTTTTTGGACGAACACTAATGAGGAGCGTGCGTTGGATCTAAGCTTGGGCGGGGTGGCTCTCACCCCAAACCTGCTGCTTTTCTCGGCGATCGCCGGCGTGGTCATGCTCACCGCCGTTGGCGTCGTCGCGTTCAATAACCCGGTGCGCAGCGCGCTGTGCCTGGTACTGAACTTCTTCTTGCTCGCGTTCCTGTACTTCACGCTGAACGCCGAGACCCTGGGAATCACTCAGATCGTCGTCTACACCGGCGCGATCATGGTGCTGTTCCTGTTCGTGATCATGCTCCTCAACCTTGGAGCCTCGGTCACGTTGGCCGAGAAAGCGGATCCGAAGAAGTTGATCGGCGTGCTTCTGGGTACGGGCATGTTCGTGATGCTCGGTTCTCAGATCCTGCCCCCGCTGGTTCAGTACACGCAGCCGAAGACGGTGAACGCGTACGGCGCTCCGGAAGCGATCGGGCGCACGCTCTTCACGCAGTACGTGTATCCGTTCGAAGCGGTGAGCATCCTGCTGCTCATCGGCATCGTGGGCTCGATCGTGCTCGCGAAGAGGAGGATCTAGAAACATGAACGGAGTGCCTCTCGCCGCCTACCTCGCGCTCGGTCTGTTCATGTTCACGACCGGCGTCGTCGGCGTCATCGTTCGCCGCAACCCGATCGTGATCTTCATGTGCGTCGAGCTCATGCTCAATGCCGTGAACCTCACGTTCCTCGCTTTCGCCCGGTACCAGTTCACGCTCGAAGCGGCCCCCACCTCGGTTCCCGCTCAGAGCTCCGCGATGGCCGGACAGATGATGGTGATCTTCGTGATGGCGGTCGCCGCCGCCGAGGTCGCGGTCGGTCTTGGCATCATCATGGCGATCTTCCGCTTGCGCGAGAACATCGACATCGACGAATTGAATCTGCTTCGGGGCTAGTTGGATAGGTTTTGACTTTGGAGATTGTAAATATCCATGGGCGCTGACTTTGGCTTGATCTGGGTAGTCCTTGCGCTGCCGGTGATCGGGTTCTTGATCCAGGCACTGCTCGGCAAGCGACTCGCGGAGACCGCTGGGAAGCGATTGGTTGGCGCTCTCGCGGTGCTGCCGATTCTCGCTGCCTTCGGTATCGCTGCGATGCTGACGCTGAGGCTCGCCGGACTCGACGCGGCCCAGCGCTCGTTCGTCGTCGCCGGCATGCCGTGGATCGACCTCGACAACTTCGACCTTCCGTTCGAGCTCATCGTCGACCCGCTCTCGATGACGATGGTGCTCATCATCACCGGAATCGGCGGCCTGATTCACCTGTACGCGACCGGGTACATGAGCGAAGAGCGCGACTACTCGCGGTTCTTCACCTACCTCAACCTGTTCATCGCCGCGATGCTCATCCTGGTGCTGGGGAATAACCTCGCGCTCCTCTTCCTGGGATGGGAAGGCGTGGGACTCTGCTCGTACCTCCTCATCGGCTTTTGGTACAAGGACACGGTCAACGCCAAAGCGGCGAACAAGGCCTTCATCGTCAACCGCATCGGCGACTGGGGGCTCTCGATCGGCCTCTTCCTGCTGTTCGTGCTCATCGCGACGAGCGGCCGCGCACCCGCGGATGGCCGATACCTGAGCTACGACACGATGCTCCCGCTCCTACGGGAGATCCTCGGAGCGAATCCTGGCCTCGCCACGGCGGTGGCGCTCTGCCTCTTCGTCGGCGCCGCCGGTAAGTCCGCGCAGTTCCCGCTGTACCTCTGGCTGCCGGATGCCATGGCGGGTCCGACCCCGGTTTCGGCGCTCATCCACGCGGCGACGATGGTCACCTCCGGTGTCGTGCTTCTCAACCGAATGCACGTCGTGTTCGAGATGTCGCCGGTCGCCAGCGCGATCATCGCCATCATCGGCGCGTTTACCGCGCTCTTCGCGGCCCTCATCGCTTTCGGCCAGACGGACATCAAGAAGGTGCTTGCCTTCTCGACCGTCTCGCAGCTCGGCTTCATGTTCATCGCCTGCGGCGCTGGTGCGTACTGGGCGGGCATGTTCCACGTCACCACTCACGCCTTCTTCAAGGCGCTGCTGTTCCTCGGTGCGGGTGCCGTCATCCACGCGATGGCGCACAACCAGGACATGCGCAACTACGGTCGACTGGCGAAGTACCTGCCGATCACGACCGGCACGATGGTCATCGGCTGGCTCGCCATCGCCGCGGTGGCGATTCCCGGCGTCTTCGGCTTGGCCGGCTACTACAGCAAGGAATCGATCCTCGGCAGCGCCCTCGCCGGCAATCATGCGGTCATCAGCGGCGCGAACCTGGGCCAGATCGCCGGCTGGATCGGTCTGATCGTCGCCTTCTTCACCGCGCTCTACATGACGCGGCTGACGTTCCTCACCTTCTTCGGAAAGGAGGAGCGATGGCGCGCGATCCCGGCGCATGCGCACCATGGAGATGCTGGCCTCATGGACTCCCACGAGGCGCACGCCGTGGCCGACCACTCTTCGTTGACGTACGAGCCTACGGTTCACGTGGAGGCGCCGCAAGTCGCCGAGTCTCACCCGCAGGAGCACACGGCGTTGAGCAGCGACCCGGATCCGCACGGGTTCTACTACAGCGAGGATGAGATGCGGGCGCGCGAGAGCGCACAGCACGACGAGCACCACCACGACCTGGATGCTGAGCATCGGCCGAAGGAAGTTCCGGTCAGCATGTGGCTGCCGTTGGTCGTCCTAGCGGCGCTCTCGGTCTTCGGCGGATTCCTTCTTTACCGAGGCAACGCCTTCGAGCACTGGCTGTACCCGCAGGGTCTGCCCGTCCTCGGTGAGGTTCGCCACGAGTACCCCGGCCTCGCGCTCTACTCCGCCATCGCCGCGTTCGGCGGTCTGATCTTCGGCATCCTCGTTTATATGAAGGGCCTGCCGAAGAGCCAGGGCTGGGACGAGGGGCGCTGGGGTGCCTTCCGACGTGCCGAAAGAGACCAGTTCGGCTACGACCACCTCGCGACCGTCACGGCGGTCGAGGGTGGGGGCGACCTCGCTCGCGGTCTCTGGCGGTGGTTCGACGTGGCGATCGTCGACGGAATTGTCAACGGGGTGGCGCGGCTCGCCGCCGGTCTCGGCTTCGCGTTCCGAACGCTGCAATCCGGCTACGTGCGGCTCTATGCCTTGATGATGCTGGTCGGTGGCATCGGCTTCCTCGGCTACTTCCTGTACGTCCTCAATCGCGTCGGAGGCGAGCGCTAATGGGAATCCTCACGCTACTCACGCTGCTTCCCCTCCTCGGGGCCATCCTGGTCTTGTTCATGCCCGAGGGCAACGGACGGATGCCCAAGATCGTCGCGATCTCCGCGGCCGTCGCCACGTTCGCGGTAGCGGTCCTCGGGGTGCTGCCGTCGTTCTTCCCCGACGGCTCTCGTCGCTTCCTGTTCGAAGAGCGCCTGAGCTGGCTGCCGCAGCTCGGCATCTCGTACCACGTGGGCGTCGATGGGATTTCCGTTTGGCTCGTCGTGCTGACGGCGTTGCTGACCCTCGTGGCGCTCGCGTTCAGCCTCTACGTCGACAAGCGCGTCAAAACCTACTTCGCGCTCGTGCTGATGCTCGAGACCGCGATGATCGGCGCGTTTCTGTCGCTCGACCTCGTCCTGTTCTTCACCTTCTTCGAGGCGACGCTCATCCCGATGTGGATGCTCATCAACCTCTGGGGCGGTGAGCGACGGGCCTACGCGGCGAACAAGTTCCTCATCTACACCTTCGCCGGCTCGATCTTCCTGCTGGTCGGCATGGTTGCCGTGGCGCTTCAGTACCAGCGCACGATGGGCACCCTAAGCTTCGACGTCGTGGACATCCAGGCTGCCGTGGCGAACGGGTCCCTCTGGATGAAGGACATGCCGCTTCAGGCGCTTCTGTTCTGGCCCTTCGTCATCGCTTTCCTCATCAAGTGCCCTGCGTTCCCGTTCCACACGTGGATTCCGGACACCTATGCGGAGTCGCCGACGGCCGGCCCAATTCTGTCGTGCGCGATGGTGAAGCTTGGCTCGTTCGGACTGCTTCGCTTCTGTCTGCCTCTTTTCCCGGATGCGGTTCGGGCGAATCTGCCGATCCTGATGGGCCTCGCCGTGGCGGGCATCCTGTATGGCGCTATCGTGGCCGTGGTCCAAACGGACATGCGCCGCATGCTGGCCTACTCGTCGCTTTCCCATATGGGCTTCGTGCTGCTCGGCATCTTCTCGCTGAACAACACGGGCATGGTGGGTGGAGCCTTCCAGCAGCTCAGCCACGGCGTGACCGCCGGCATGCTGTTCCTGCTCGTCGGTTACCTGTACCAGCGCCGAGGCAGCACGATGTTCCGCGACTTCGGCGGTCTCAAGGCGCAGATGCCGGTCTTCGCGACCCTGCTTCTCATCGCGATGCTCGGCGGGGTCGGGCTTCCCGGCACCAATGGCTACATCGGCGAGTCGCTCGCCATGTACGGCGCCTTCGCGACGGGCTACCTCGGCCAGTACGGCCTGAGCACGGTGTTCGTGGTGATCGCCGGCGCGAGCATGGTGGTTGCCGCCGCGTACATGCTCTACTTCTTCCAGCAGGTCTGCTACGGTCCGCTGGACAATCCGATCAATCGACGTCTGCGCGACTTGAAGCGATGGGAGATCGGCGTCGCTGCCGTCTTGGCAGTTCTGATCCTCTGGGGCGGCCTGCATCCCAGCACGTTCATCCGTCCGCTCGAGACGAGTGTGCAGGTCACGCGCGAGATGGCGACCGAGCCGATTGGCCGGCGCCCGACGTGGACCAATCGAACGAACGACGTGGTCGTCCTCGCCGATGAGGCATCGGAGCGTGACCGCGGGTGACGTCGCGAGAACGACTGGTGGCCGCCGCTCGAGGTGGGGAAGTCGATCAAAAGCCGGTCATCGGCTGGCCGGTATCCGATCCCGCGTCGGATGCCGTTGTGGTCGACATCAGCCAGGTGGCTGGTCAGATTGATGGCGACCGCGCCGTTCTGGTCGAGGTTACCAACCCGTTCTTTCGCGTCGGCTCCAGTCTTAAGGAGCTACATCGTACGGAGCCGGCCGAAGCAGCTCGACGCCTCGACCGCGCCGTCGAGCACGTCCGCGCCGAGATTGCCGCGGCCATGGATGTAGGTGCCGACGGAATCCTGTATCGACTTCACGGCGCGAGCGCGGCCCACTCCACTCCCATGGAGTACGGTGGCCACTATCTTGAGCGAGATCGCGAGATCCTCTCGGAAATCGGCGACGCCCGGCTCAACGTGCTTTTCCTCGTCGGCGACGAGGACCTCTACTTCGATTTCGTGAGCGACCTCCCGGCCCACGTGCTGGCATGGGACCGCGAGGCGACGGGACTCTCCTTAGCCACCGTCCGCGAGCTCCGCACCGGAGCCTTGGCCTCCAGCGACCCCGAGAGCGAGATCATGCTCTCCCACTCCGGCGTTCGCATTGCCGACCGACTCGAGCGACCCTGATATGCAACCGTCGTCACTGTTCAAGTTCGCCCCGCCGGAAATCAACTTCTATGCGTTGATGCCGATCCTCATCGTGGCGCTCACCGGCGTGCTCGCCCTCGTGCTGGAGATGTTCCGGCCGAAGAAGAGCAACGAGTACATCGTCGCGGTCTCGCTCGGAGGTTTGGCCCTGGCTGGCGCGTCCGCCTACCAAAATCTCTCGATGGGCCCGACGCAGACGATGGCGTTGACCCTTCTCCACGACAGCTTCAGCGCGACGATCCACCTGATTCTCGTGGCGTCGACCTTCCTGACCATCGTCTTCAGCGAGCAGTATCTGCGCTCGAAGCGCATCCCGTTCGGTGAGTTCTATCCCCTCGTTCTCTGGTCGACGACTGGCGCGATGATCATGGCGGCGACGAACCACCTGCTCATGATCTTCTTGGGGCTTGAGATTCTCTCGATCTCGCTCTATGTGATGGCGGGACTGAGCCGCGGCGAGCAGAAGTCGCACGAGTCCGCATTGAAGTACTTCCTGCTCGGCGCCTTCGCGAGCGGCTTCCTGCTCTACGGCATCGCCTTCATCTACGGGGGAAGCGGATCCTTGTACCTGGGCGATATCTCGCAGGTGCTGTACAACACGAACTCAACGAAGCAAGCCCTGATGGCGTTCGGCGTGGCGCTGTCGCTGATTGGACTCGGCTTCAAGATGAGCCTCGTGCCGTTCCACCAGTGGACGCCCGACGTTTACCAAGGAGCGCCAACGAACGTCACGGCCTTCATGGCGACGGCGTCGAAGATCGGAGCGTTTGCGGCGCTGGTCCGTCTGCTGGACGGCACGACTTTGCTCCAAGGCGCCTGGCTTCCTGCTCTCGGTGTCGTGGCCGCTTTGACGATGACCGTCGGAAACGTCGTCGCGCTGCTTCAGCGGGACGTCAAGCGAATCCTGGGATACAGCTCGATCGCCCAGGCTGGCTATGTGCTCGTCGCGATCCTCGCCCACGCGAGTCAGCCCGGAGTCGTGGGAACGGGCAGCATCACGTTCTATCTGTTCGCGTACACGGTGATGACGATCGGAACGTTCGCGGTCGTCTCGCTTGCGTCGCGCGATGGAAGTGAGGGCACCAAGCTGGAAGATCTCCACGGTTTGTGGCGGCGCTCGCCCCTCGCGGCGGGTGCGCTGGTGCTGTTCGTTGCCTCGCTCATCGGCTTCCCGCTGACCGCCGGCTTCGTGGGCAAGCTTCAGATCTTCAATGACGCGGTCCGATCCGGCCTCACTTGGCTTGCGATCGTCCTGGCGATCAACTCCGTCATCTCGGTTTATTACTATCTGTCGATCGCCCGAGCGGTCATGACGGACGACCAGACCGAAACCGCCGAGAAGCGGCTCTCGCCGATGACGAGCGGCGTCACCGCCGCCTGTGTCCTTTGCATCGTAGGAGTCCTCGCCGGGTTCTTCCTGCCGGGCGTGATCGAGCTCTTCGGCCAAGGAGTGCCTCGTTGAGAATCGGCGTCTCGATGTACAGCTATTACCGTCCGTTCAAGGAAGGTCGGCTGGACATCCCGGGCTTCGTTCGAGAGGCCAAGCGGGCCGGAGCGGACGGGGTCGAGTTGCTCGACTTCTTCTACCGCGACGTTGAAGCTGACCGAGCTGCGGCCCTCGGCGCGCTGGAAGAGACGGGGCTCCAGTGCCCGATCTTCTCCGTCGCCCAGAACTTCGCCAAGATCGATTCGGAGGCTCGAGCCTCCGAGCTGCAGAAGATCCGTTTCGGTGTTGATGAAGCGCAGCGCTACGGAGCGAGCGTGGTAAGAGTCTTCGCTGGCGACGTGGCCGAAGGCATCACGTTCGATCAGGCGAGAGAGTGGATCGTCGAAGGACTCAGCGAGGCATCCCGCTACGCGGCCGCCAACGGCGTTCGGCTTGCGCTGGAAAACCACGGCACGCTGGCCGGACGGGGAGACCAGGTTCGAGGGATCATCGAGGACGTCCGCACGCGCAGCGGCTGCGATGCCTTGGGAGCGAATCCGGACACGGGCAACTTTCTCCTTGTCAACCAGCCGAGCCACGAAGCGATCCGACAGGTCGCATCGCTCGCCAACATGGTCCACTTTAAGGACTTCAAAGCAGAACCCGCTGGCCACGAGGGGTTTGCCTACACCGCTCTGGATGGCGCTCGGTTCGTGGGAACCGCCGTTGGTGAGGGAGACGTGGAGCTTGAGACCTGCATTCGCGAACTCAAGGAGTCCGGCTTCGACGGGTGGCTGAGTGTGGAGTACGAAGGGGATGAGGATGCCTTTGCGGCCGTTCCTCGCTCCATTGCGAACGCCCGCAAGTTTCTCTGAATCGGATCTCGGCCGGATGCGTACTCGAAAGGCGATGGAGACGCGCCCGTACCTTCTTGCCGAGCCCTCGGTTCTTGAGATTCCGTGGAGGCTACGCCGCTAAGCAGTCGATCGAGTTCGAGGGAGCCCTTCGACACACGAGAAGATCCCTGCTACGCTCGAATTCTGCGCCATGCGTGATCTCAGTGAGTGCTCCGGTCCCTGGGCCGGTTTCTGGATTCAGGGTATTCAGCGCGGTTCGATGTCGCTGCGCCTCGGCTTCAGCGGTGGATCCGTGGACGGCTCTGGCGGCGACACGATCGGCCCGTTCGTCATGAGCGGCGTCTATGACTCCGCGTCGGGGCGAGTCACCATGACCAAGCGGTACGCCAGCCACCGCGTCAAGTACGAGGGAACGTGGGACGGCCAAATGATCTCAGGTACGTGGACGATCAAGAGCTTCGGATGGCGCGACGCGGGCGGCTTCGAGATCTGGCCCCTCGGAGACGATGTCGAGCGCCAAGTGCAGTTCGAGGAAATCGTTGAGCCGACTCCCGCGTTATCAACCATTGGAAATGCGTGATCTAGCAAGTTGCTCAGGCCCTTGGACCGGCTTGTGGATCCAAGGGCACGTGAGGGGAACGATGTCGATGCAGATGCGGATCCACGGCGACTGCCTGGTCGGCCGCGGCCAGGATCGCGATGGGCCATTCTCTCTGCGCGGGAAGTACGACGCCGAATCGAATTGGGTCAGCCTCGACAAGGCTTACCCCTGGCTCGTCGTTCGCTACGAAGGCGAGTGGGATGGGCAGATGATCCACGGGATCTCGCGGATCGAGGCGGTCGGCTTCTTCGATACGGGCACCTTCGAGATGTGGCCTCTCAAAGACGACAAGGAGCGCCAGATCCAGCAGGAGCCGAAGGCGCTTCCCGAGCCGGCTCCCGCCTAACCTTGCTCGATTCTGTCGAGCAGGCCCCGAATGACCTCGGCTTGGCGATCGAGCGGCATGTCGTCGTGGTGCGGTACGTGGAGGAACCCGACCCGCTTCTGCGGGAAGCAGCAAAGCGCTCGGAAGGACAGGTAGTTGCAGAGGTAGCTGCCGGCGTCGTAACTAGCCGCGACGGGCCTGGGGTACATCGCGGCGATCACCTCGGCCGTCCAGAGCGTGCTCGCAAGCAGGAGCGGTTGCTCGGGATCGATGAGGCCGAACCGGTCGTTGCCGCGCACGTCCTTCGCGTTCCCGATGTGATTGCGAGCGAATAACTCCGGATTGATCTTCGGCCGACCCTTGGCGACGCCGAGCATCACGAGGCGGTCAAAGGAGTTCGGGTCGACGGAAGCGAGGAACTCGTCGGCCGCCTCGAACGCGACCTCGAGGACTTGATGCGGGCGTCCCGACTCGCGCGCGAGAATCGTGGTTGGATTCTCTGTCACGTTCAGGAACGGCCCGTATCCCGTGACAAGGGTTCGGTTGGTCGCCATCGGAAGTAATCAATACGGCGGTGGGGGAATAATGTGCCCGGGGTGGGATTCGAACCCACATGGCTTTTAGGCCGAGGGATTTTAAGTCCCCTGTGTCTACCGTTCCACCACCCGGGCCGGCTCGTCGAGGAGTTTACCGGGCCGTGGAAATGTGTGCACCGTTTCGTGCATAATCCGAAGGCTGTCCCGCGATCTCCGCGGCTTCGGCAGCACTAAGGAACACACCATGGCGAAGAAGTCCGAAGCCAGAGAAATCATCCGCCTCGTGTGCACGGAAGACGGCAAGAGCTACTACACGACGACCAAGAACAAGCGCAACACTCCCGAGCGCCTTGAGTTGATGAAGTACAACAGCAGACTCCGGAAGCACACCCTGCACCGGGAGAAGAAGTAACATGCCGAATCCCAAGCGACGCCACAGCCACCAGCGTACGGCTCTCCGCCGCACACACTACACGGCGACCATGCCGGAGATTGAGATCAACAAGCAGGTTGGCGGCGAGCCGTTCGTCCTCCGCCACACCGCGACCCCCGACGGCTACTACAAGGGCCGCCGACTCCCGGGTTTCAACAAAGACAAGTAAGTCCGCGGCTCCCTAAGAGCCCGAGGCCCGCCGGTTATCTAGACCGGCGGGCCTTTTGCATTGGCCGAGGTCTCGCCTGCGGGGATAGAGCTTGGGGAAGACGTCACCTGTCTACAAAATTCGGCGACGAGACGCCGGTGCCGCAGGCGTGGCGTCAGAATAGAGTCACCCATGATCGTCGAGTTGACCGTCGAAAACCTGGCCATCATCGAGCGTGCGCAGCTCTCCCTTGGCCCCGGCTTCACGGTGCTCACGGGCGAGACCGGGGCGGGGAAGTCGCTTCTCATCGACGCGATCGAGCTTGCCCTTGGCGAGCGGGCGGACACCGAATTGGTCCGGGCCGGCGCGCAAAAGGCGAGCGTCAGCGTGGTGATGAATCTGGCGGGCGAGCCTCACGCACTCGAGCGCGCGCAGGAGTCTGGGGCGCTCATGGACGACACCACGCTGTACATCCAGCGCGAGGTGGCGGCGAAGGGTGGCTCGCAGTGCCGGATCGGCGGCAAGCTGGCACCGGTCTCGACGCTCCGGCAACTCGGCCAGCACCTGGTCGACCTTCATGGGCAGCACGACCATCAGAGCCTGCTCGACGCCGAGCGCCATCTCGGCTTTCTGGACGCCTGGATCGGCGCGCCGGCGATCAAGCTCCTGACTCGAGTTGCCGCGGCCCACGAGCGACACGAAGAGGCTCGACGCCGTCTTCAGCAACTGCGCCAGGGCCTTCGCGATCGCGAGCAGCGGCTCGACCTTCTGCGCTTTCAGCAGAACGAGATCGAGGCGGCTAACCCTCAGCCGGGAGAGCTTGAGGAGATGGAGTCGCAGCTCTCCCGGCTGAAGTATGCCGAGAAGCTAGCGACCGCCTCATTCGCCGCTCTCGAAGCGGTCGCGGATCAGGAGAACTGCGCCGTCGACCTCCTCGCCACCGCCGTAAAGCAACTGGAGGCCGCCATCCGTTACGACGCTTCTCTGGAGGAGGTAGTCGGGCCGATGCGTGAAGCCCTGATCCAGGTCGAGGAGGCCTCGCATACGCTGCGCACGTACAGCGAGAACCTCGATGCGGACCCAAGCCGCCTCGATGAGGTGCAAGCCCGGATCGACACGCTGAAGCGCCTTCGGCGCAAGTACGGCGCGACGGAGCAAGAGGTGCTCGACTTTCTTGAGGACGTGAAGGCGCAACTCGGCCTGCTTGAGGACAGCGAAGCGAGTGAGGAGGAGCTCTCGGCGGCGGCGGCGCGCGCCCAGTCAGACCTCGACGCCGTCGCTGCAGAGCTGACCACGCTTCGTAAGGAGAAGGCGACGGAGTTCGCGGAGCGAACCCAGAACCAGCTGCGCGAATTGGCCATGGAGCGCGCCGTTTTCAGCGTCGACTTCCAGCCAAAGCCGGCGGACGCGATGGGCGCGGACCAGGTGGAGTTCTTCTTCAGCGCCAACGCCGGCGAACCCGCTCGCCCGCTCGGCAAGATCGCTTCAGGAGGTGAGATCAGCCGGGTGATGCTGGCGATCAAGACGGCGATGGCCGGTCGCGCTGGCGTGCCGACGCTGATCTTCGACGAGGTCGACACTGGACTCGGGGGACGCGCCGCCGCAACGATGGCTCGTAAGCTCGAGGAGCTCGCAGACCATTATCAGATCCTCGTGATCTCGCACCTTCCTCAGATTGCCAGCCGCGCCACGACCCACTTCCGAATTGAGAAGGGAGAGACGAATGGCCGCGTGGTGACTCAGGTGCGGCGACTGAGCGAGCGGGAGCGGGTGGAAGAGATCGCACGAATGCTCGCAGGCGAGCAGGTGACCGAGGGTGCGCTGGCGAACGCGCGCGAAATGCTCACGGGCAAGATCGCTCCCGCGACGCTGTTCGAGTGAGACGTCATTCGATTGGAGCCAAGCCGGCGAGCGCTTGGGCCAACTCGGAGTACCGGTCCACTTGATCGAGGTAGGAATCCGGCAGACCCAAGTGGCGATGTAAGAAATCGACCTCGAGGAGCCGCCTCGTCGCGGCGCGGAGCACAAGCTGGTAGCCGCACTCGATGTCGGCGATCTCGGCTAGCATTTCCCGCAGGCAAGCTCCTTCCCAGGACACCACGTCGACCACCAGTACCGCCTCGCCAAAACCACGGGGGCACCAGTAGGGGGTGAAGTCGATCACTCCCGGGGAGAGCGACTCGTGGATCAGCAGGTTGCCCGCGATGTCGCCGTGAACGATCTGGAAAGGGAGATCGATCGGTATCTGCTTCTCGCGCAGCGTGCGAAGCACCGGCGCAACCCGACGGTGCGGCAGGTGTTCCTCCAATCCCCAGACGACTCGATCCGCCTGGCTCCAAGGGTTGTGCCGATGCCTTAGGAAGTCGGGGCAGGGGAGGTGGGCGCATGCGGCGTGAAACCGGCGAGAGGCCGCCAGCCTCTGCGAAAATCCGGTCCCGCTCGCCGTCCTCCCCTCGATGAACCGGTGCGCAGTCCATCCATCGACGACCCACCGGTCATCGCGAGCCCGAACTGGCCGCGCAATACGGTAGCCGTCCTCGGGTAGAGCACCGAGGACGGCGGCCGACCATAGCGGTTCGGTCGAGTCCCCGACGTGCTTGAGAACGAGATCGCCGCACCGGTACGCGTCGCCCTGCCCTCCGGTTAATCGGATGCAGGGCAACGACGTGCGAAAGGCTTCGGCAACATGCTTGGGAGGGACCGCCATGCCGCCGGCTATCCGCCGCCTCTGCGGCTAGGGAGTCTTCTTGGCTGGCGTCCAGGGGGCGATGAAGAGCGGGCCACCTCGCGTATTGTACAGCTCGATCTTCGGCTGATTCCCCTGCATCGAAGCGCTCAACGAAGCGCCATCCTTGCTAAGCAGCGACATGCGCGAAGACTTCGGACCGACGCTAAGGCCGAGGGTGCTGTCGCTCGTGCCGTCGGCCGAGTCGCTGTTGAGGGTGAGAGCGGCCGTACCCGGACCCACCTGCCACCACGAGCGCTTCTCACCCAATTTGTCGCGCAGGGTGACGACGCCGCCGTCGGAGGTTCGATCGGTGCCGAGCGTCACGAGAGGCACGCCTCGCTCGTCCACGACCTCGATGCGACGCGCTCGTATCACCTCGGGGGCGCCGACGGACTGCCAGCCGACCAGAGCGAGGGCGGGTACGGCAAGGGTGAGGGCACAAAGCCGAGTTAGAACGCGGTTTCGCCGCTCCAAACGTTCGATCCGGGCGAGCAACTCCGACGACTCTAGACGATCCATACCAATCATCCCGACGTCGGAGCCACTCGATTCGTTACTCCCTGGCCCTACTGGGTGGCCGGGACCATCCGGCGGAAGCGGGCCTCGATGAACATGAAGATGCCGTAGCAGATCAGTCCCAGCGCCAGCAGCGGGAGGAGAATCCGACCGCTCGGCGCCTGCGCCACCGTTTGCAGCGCACGCTCGATGCCCCCGACCGCTTGCGGGTTGTCGTTCGTCGCGGCGCGCCACATGAACCACGCGACGAGACTGAAGAGGATGCCGCGAGCGATCAGACCGAGTCGCCCAGTCCACTTGGCCAGGCTGCGCTGGCCGGACGACATCTCGTCCATCTTGAGGATCCGCTCGAAGTTCAGTTTGATGCCGTTGACGATCTGGCCCACGGCAACCGCGAGAAAGATCGCGGCGAGGATCATCATCAGCATCTGACCGAACGGCAGATTCAGCAGCGTCGCCGCGTTCTCCTTCGATTGCCCCTCGGCACGATCGCCCGCCGACGCGGCTAACGCGGCCCAGCCGAAGCCACCATAGGCGAGGGCAGAGACGACGTACCCGATCCGCTTGATCGGCTTCTTGTGCTCCGGATTGTATGCGGCCTGGAGAATGCGCCATAGAGCATAACCAAAGAGGCCGACGCCGATCGCGACGAGGAGGACCTTGCCGAGGGGTTGGTTGGCAATGGTGTTGATCGCACCTGCCTGGTTCGTCGTCTTGCCGCCTGGGCCGAACGCCGCCACAAGGGCCAGTACCCCGATGAGCGAGTAGATCACGCCCTTCGCCGCGTAGCCGAGCCGCGCGAGCTTTTCCAGCCAGGGCTGCGCCTGGACCGTTGCCTGTCGAACCGAATGAGGTGCTGCCATCTTTGCTCTCCGTGCCTACGACACGGCGCAAGGGGGTCGGGTTCAAAGGGCCGTAGGACCGTTCGGTTCGCGTCGCTCACCGAGTGCGACCCTGCTCTGGATGGTCGCGGAGCCGGATGCTCGTGCTAGGTGTCCCAATCAGCGCTGAAAGCGGCGGCTTTCGGGCGCCCGGCCCGGAGAGTCTCGCCGTCTTCCTTTGCGAGCGCGAGCGGCTTGACCGCCATCATCTCGCAAAGCGCTTCGGACAGGGTGTGCGAGTGCGTGGTGACCCACACCTGCGATTCGCTCCCCACACGCGTGATCAGGCGGGCCAGAGGGAGCATCAGGTTCTCGCTGAGGCTTGTCTCGGGCTCATTTAACGCGAGCAGAGGCGCCGGGGTGGGGGTGAGGAGCGCGGCGAGCAGGCAAAGGTAGCGCAGCGTTCCGTCGGACAGCTCGCGCGCACGCATCGGGCGCTCGATGCCGGGAAAGGTCATGGACACCTCGAACTGCCCGGCGTCTCCGGAGTGGGTCAGGAGGGTCGCGCCAGGAAAGGCGTCGTCGATCGCCTGAGTGAGCGTCACTCCGTCGCCGTTCTCCCGAATCGTCTGCAGGGCGGCCGCGAGGTCGGAGCCATCGTTGGCCAGCACGTGGGTCCTGACTCCCGTCTGCGGACGCCGCATCGGCGACTCCGCGTCGGTGCGAAAGCCGTGGTAGAACCGCCACTTTAAAAGGCGTCGTCGGTAGTCGTCGAGGATCGGAAATCGAGACGGATCCGCGATTTGGTCCATGACGGACTCCGAGTGGTGCAACGCGAACTGGTACGTCTCCCGATCGCCGTCGCGATTCCGAAGGTGACACTGGCTCGTTCCTCGCTCGACGATCGAGATCTTCTTCTTGCCGTCGGTGAGGAAAAGCGACTCGGACTTGATGTGCGGATCCAGCACGAACGCCGATCCGAGGGTCTGAGGCAGTCCGAGCACAAGGTCGTATCGAAGCTCATCGAGCGTTACCCCGATCGTGATGCGGACGGGACCGTCTTTTCGGGGGCCGGCCCAGAGGACGGAGGGCATCCCGCCCTCTTCTCCGAGCGTTCTGGCGAGCGTTCCTGCCGCGGCACTCCTTAGGAGAGACATCGCCTGGTACAGATTGCTCTTGCCGCAGCCGTTCGGTCCAACGATGACGTTCACCCGCTTCAGCGGGAGGGTCATCGATCGGATCGAGCGGTATCCCTCGACACGGAGTTCGGTAACGGGCACGGCTCGATTATAGGGCCACAGTCAGATTCGCAGCCGCGAGAGAGGGAAGGCAAGCCCGAGCCCAAACAATGCGGCCACGGCGGCACCCGCCAGCACCGCGAGCGCAGCTCCGGCCGCCGTCGGCAAGTCGATGGGGAGCATGTCTCGCTTGTAGACCCGCCAAACCCAGTAGGCGGCCGCCACTCCTGCAATTCCCGCGAAAACCGCCACCAATGCGGGCGAGAAAAACTCCCCTCCTTGGCGATGCTGGACGGCACCGTGGTGACGGAGCGCGACGAACACGATGAGAACGAGGCCGCCGCAGACGGCGTCTTCGATTCCGACGCGCCGGAAGTCGCTCTGCTCCGGCGACTCGTCGTCCGAATAGTGGCCGCTATGCATCTCGCATGAAGCATAGAACATCCCAAGCATTTGGCAGGAGAAGGGCCCGGCCGAGCAGTGCTCGGCCGGGCCCTTCTCCCATCAGTCGGCTGCCCTCAGCGCATGTTGACGAAGTCGACCGGGTACTCGAGATCGAGGCCCTTGACGAACTGAATCGTCTTCTGAAGGTCATCCTTGCTCTTGCTGCTGACGCGGATCTCTTCGCCTTGGATCTGCGCCTGAACCTTCAGCCCCTTGTCGCGGATCTGCTTGATGAGCGCCTTCGCCTTGTCCTGCGCGATTCCCTGCTTCAGCGTGAGCTTGCACTTCACGGAGATGCCGGCACCCGGCTCGATCTTGCCCCACTCGATCTGGCGGGAGTCCACGTTACGCTTAATGAGCTTGCTGAAGACGATGTCCTTGAGCTGCTCCATTCGGAACTCGTCGTCCGCGATGAGGCTCACGTCGTCCTTGTCCTGCACGATCTCGCACTTGGTGCCCTTGAGGTCGTACCGGTTCGAGAGCTCCTTGTCGGCCTGGTTGATGGCGTTCTTGACTTCCATCATGTCGGCCTTGGAGACGATGTCGAAGCTGAAATCTTGAGCCGCCATGGTTAAGCCTTCTCCAAGTCCGCGGCGCGGACGAGCACGACGTAGTTCGGGGTGAACTCCATCTCCTCCTTGGTGAGCGACTTCTTCTGCTCCTCGGAGGTGTCCTTTTGGAAGCGCTCGCGCATGCGCAGCGTCGCTTGCTTCATGACGTCGGCGGCGACGGTGCCCATGGTGCTGGGGTCGACCTGCACCGAGATCTCCTCATCGTTGTAGGCGTTCTGCACGGTGCCGACGAGGCCGGCCATGTGCTCGAAGTATCGGTTCTTCTTCCGATCTTCTTCGGTCACTGGGCGCGAGACCACGCGCACGCGATCTCCTTCTTTCCACTTGGACATAAGTGAAAGTTTACCTGCCGTGCGCGATTCGGCAGGCCGTTCCGAGGGGCTTGGAGCCGAGCCCCTCGGGTCGAGGCGAATCTAAGCTACCGGCTGCGAAGATTCGCGGGACTGCCGCTCGCGGTCGGTGTCGCCATTCCTCGTGCCCTCGCCGCCGCCTTCGCCTGCATTTCCGGCGAGTCGGAGGAGACGGAGTTCATCGCCGCCTTGTTGTCCCCCTGCTCAGGGGCCGGATCGCTGGAGCAGCCAGCGAGGACGGCGACGACCGCCACTGGGGCGAGGAGCATACGAAGCCTCTTCATCAGATCGCGTTCCATTGCACCGGCACTCCATAGTTCTGGAAGTCGAAGTCTGGCTGGAACAGCAGCGCATGGCAGAAGTTGGTGTCCTGCCACTGCGCCTGCGGCGAGCCGTCGTTCCGGTAGTTGCTGAAGAAGTCCTTGCGGAAGTCGGTGCGGCCACCGATGTTCATACCCATCGGCTGGAATTTCGCCGAGGAGTCGGTGCGGGTAATCACAATCCCACGCCCGTGGGCCCACATGGAGTACGGCTTGCCGCTGGTGCCGAGCATGGCGCTCCAAGTCCCGTTCGACCCGTCGCAGGTCGGCGTCGACGGCACGTACCGGCACGGCTGCTCGGCGTTGTTGCACGTCAGGTACGGATTGGCGAAGGCGTATCCCTCGACCGCCCAGTCCCCATAGGCCTGGGTAACCAGCGGCAGATCGCTCGGCGAGGCGATGCCGCTCGCGTTGTAGCTGTTCAGCAACCCGTTCATGAAATACGAGATCTTCGCCGGGCGCTTTACGGCGGCGGCGAAGTTGTCCCCGAACAGGTTTTGCTTCTTCGCGCCGGGTGCCTCGAAGAGATCGATGTTCTTCATGTACGGCTGGGTGTTGTTGGCCCAGGAGCCGTTGGCGAACTCGAGGTAGGCGGCGCTCAGGGGGCCGTACCAGTCGGCTGGGACGTCGTGCGCGTAGGAGTAGGTGTGCCCTACGCCCTGGAAGTAGCCGAAGGCACGCGGAAAGACGTCGTCGGAGTCGGCTAGGTAAACGTTGAAGGCGGTGCCAATTTGCTTGACGTTGCTTAGAGAAGCCGTCTTCTTTGCCGCTACTTTGGCTTGGGCGAAGACGGGGAAGAGGATCGCGGCCAGGATGGCGATGATGGCGATCACGACGAGGAGCTCGATGAGCGTGAATGCATTGCGTCGAATGGACATAAGGGCAACTCGATTTGCATCACGGGGCGAAGCGTCAGCGTGCTTCACGGGTGGACGAGCTTTGGCAAGAGACCGGAACAATGCGAACCAATAGGGTACGCAACACCATCTTAATCCGGTTCCGGCGGAGATACAAGCCTTGACGCAAGGACGGGGCACTTGCTGTGCCCCGTCCTTGTGCGTTCGCCGTCTGCAGACCTCGCCAACTACGGAGCGGTGCGCGCCCGCTCGCTAAGGACCCGGTCGACTACGGACGCCGCGCAGAGACCGCATTGCGCGCGGATGATTGACTGCGTGCCGTGCTCGACGAAGGCGTCGGGCAGCGCGAACCGAGTGTGCGGGAGATGAGCGTAGCCGGCTACGCTCATCGCGAGGGCAACGGACTCGCCGAAGCCTCCGATCGGCGCGTTCTCCTCGATGGTGAGGAGCCGGCCGGTCTTTGCCGCGGAGGCGGTGATGCCGTCGGTGTCCAGCGGCTTCAGGAAACGGGCGTTCACGACCTCGGCCTCGATTCCTCGTTCGGCGAGGAGCTCGGCCGCCTCATAGGCGACCGCCACCATCGAGCCGATCGCCGCGATCGTGAGATCGGTGCCTTCGCGCAGCAGCTCGGAGCGCCCGAGCTGGATCGGGGCTCTCGCCTCCGGCAGCCGCTCGTCGCTCGAGCCTCTCGGGTAGCGCACGGCCGTCGGAGAGGCGTCGTACTCCGCCATCCACTTCGTCATCTCGCGAAGCTCCGTGGTGTCGCGGGGCGAGAGGATGACGAGACCGGGAATGAGGTTCAGGTAGGAGAGGTCGAATGCCCCGTGGTGCGTTGGCCCATCGTCGCCGACGAGCCCAGCTCGATCGAGGAAGAACCGCACGGGCAGGTGCTGAAGGCAGACGTCGTGCAGTACCTGATCGAAGCCGCGTTGAAGGAACGTCGAGTAGATGGCGCAGAACGGCTTCAGCCCTCCGGCGGCCATTCCCGCAGCGAAGGTGACGGCGTGCTGTTCGGCGATTCCGGTGTCGTAGTACCGGTCGGGAAGCTCCTTTGAAAATCGAGTGAGGCCGGTGCCGTCGGGCATGGCGGCGGTGATCGCGATGATCTTGGGGTCGAGCTCGGCGCACTCCAAAGCGGCGTCGCCGAACGCCTGCGTGTAGGTGACCGGGCCAGCGGCCTTCACCATCTCGCACGCCTGAAGGTCGAACGGCACCACGCCGTGCCACTTTCGGGCGTCCTCCTCGGCCACCTCGTACCCTTTGCCCTTCACGGTGATCGCGTGGACGAAGACGGGGTAGTCCATCTCCCTCACGTTGCGAAACACCTCGAGAAGGGTCGGGAGGTCGTGACCGTCGACCGGGCCGATGTATTCGAAGCCCATCTCCTCGAAGATCGTTCCGGTCTCTTCTGGGGCCAAGTAGTGCGTGATGCCGTGGCGGAGTCCGGCGGCGACGCGGGTCACCGGGTTGGGCATCTTCTCGATCGCTCCCTTGGCACGTCGCGCCACCTTTTGGAGCGCCGGACGGGATCGAAGCTTCGCCAAGTAATTGGTGAGCGCGCCCACGTTCGGCGCGATCGACATCCGGTTGTCGTTCAGAACCACCGCGAGGTCCGTCTGAAGCTCGCCGGCATGGTTGAGTGCCTCCCAGCTCATACCGCTGACGATGGAGGCGTCGCCCGTGATCGCCACGACCTTCTCCTTGTCACCGAGCTGATCTCGGGCGGCGGCGAAGCCGAGGGCGGCCGAGATGGCCGTCCCCGCGTGGCCGGCGCCGAAGACGTCGAGCTCGTGCTCGTCGCGCTTGAGGAAGCCGCTCAGACCGCCGTGCTTGCGCAGAGTGGGGAAGCGCTCCAACCGGCCGGTGAGGATCTTGTGGGGATACGCTTGGTGCCCGGTGTCCCAGATCACCTTGTCCGGCGGGATGCTGTAGGCCGCGTACAGGGCGACCGTCAGCTCGACCGTGCCGAGATTCGACGAGAGGTGGCCTCCGGTCTTGCTGACGTGCTGGAGGATTGCCTGCCGGACTTCGTCCGC
>Ga0164290_1001438_pt1 | contig 34730 bp, 29 predicted proteins | sample Micstemetagenome_FD_108782 | JGI IMG/M metagenome (GOLD analysis project Ga0164290, IMG submission 108782) | Contaminated culture microbial community from soil near Moab, Utah, USA - Microcoleus steenstrupii SON62 (Illumina Assembly) | ecosystem: Environmental > Terrestrial > Soil > Soil crust...
CAGGCGGCGAGGCCGGCGATGGCGAAGGTGGCGGCGGCGGCGATGATCAGTTTACGCATGATAGCTTCCTCAAAGGGAGTGGAGCCTCGATAATGCGCAGCTTCAAATTCGGTTCACGCGCTCGTGAGATTAAGTGAGAATTCCGACTTAGGCCCCCCGAAACCCACCCGCGCGGCGCCGAGCAGGGCCGCGTGCGGGTGCAGGATCACACGCGTCGGAATGGCGGCCATATAGTCGGTGTAGCGGCCCTTGCGCTCAAAACGCTCCCGGAAGGGGCTGGTCTTGAGGAAGGGCAGGATGCGCGGGGCTATGCCGCCGGCGATATAGACTCCGCCCCGCGCCCCGGTGGTCAGGGCGATGTCGCCGGCCACGCTCCCCAGGACGGCGCAGAAGCGGGCGAGGGTCGCGCCGCAGGGGCTGTTGGGGTTCTGCAGCGCCTCGGCCGTGATCAGGGCGGGGTCGTCGATATGGCTTTCGCGGCCGTCGATCTCGGCCAGGGCGCGGTGCAGGTTGAGCAGGCCCGGTCCGCATATCAGCCGCTCGATCGAGACCCGGCCGTAACGGCGGCGCAGGATGCGCAGGATCTCGTCCTCGACGGCGTCGCCGGGCGCGAAACAGGCGTGGCCGCCCTCGGACGGCAAGGCGACGTCCGTGCCACGGCTGTCGCGGACCAGGGCGGAGACGCCGAATCCGGTGCCGGGACCGAGCACGGCGAGGGTGGCGTGCGGGTCGCCCTGATCAGGACCGCCCAGGGAGGCCAGCTGCTCTGTCGGCACCAACGGCGCGCCCCAGGCGAGGGCCTCGAAATCGTTGATCAGGCGGATCGGATCGAGACCCAGGGTTTGCAGCTCCGCCTCGGATATGCGCCAGGGTGAGTTGGTCAGGTCGATCTCGCCGTCGGAAACCGGACCGGCCACGGCGATGACGCCGCCGGTCGGTCTGACCGCGCAGCCGTCGAGGAAAGCCTTCACCGCGGCGAGGAAGGTCGGGTGGTCCGCGCCCCTGAAGCTCTCGTGATGCTCGAGCACCGGCCGGCCGTCGACCATGCAGACGGTGGCGAACCGGGCATTGGTGCCGCCGACGTCGCCGACGAGCAGTGTCTCGTCGGCCGTCATGCGTCCACCGCGCGGTCGACGAGGTTCGGGTCGGGCGGCGTGTCGGCGTGCCCGGCCGACCCCTCCGGCGAGGCGAAACAGACGGAGGCGCCCTGCTCAGCCGCGCCGACGACCTGACGGAAGGCTCCGAACAGCTCCCGGCCATAGCCCCATGCGGCGCCCATGGCGTTCGAGGTGGTCCGCACGGCGGCGGGGCGGGCGGTCAGGTCCGGGACGCCGACCGTGGTCAGCACCCCGGCCTCGGGATCCAGACGAATGACATCCCCGTCGCGGACATGGGCCAGCGGTCCGCCGGCGAGAGCCTCGGGCGAAACGTGAATGGCCGCGGGCGTCTTGCCGGAGGCGCCGGACATGCGGCCGTCGGTGACGAAGGCGACCTTGAAGCCGCGGTCCTGAAGCACTGAAAGGGCCGGGGAGAGGCTGTGCAGTTCGGGCATGCCGTTGGCGCGCGGGCCCTGGAAGCGCAGCACCACCACGACATCGCGGTTGAGCTCGCCGTCCTTGAAGGCCTGCAGGGCGTCCTCCTGGGTTTCGAACACGGCGGCCGGGGCCTCGACGATCCGGTTCTCCGGTTTCACGGCCGAGATCTTGATCACCGCCCGGCCGAGATCGCCCTGGACGAGGCGCAGGCCGCCCTCGCGGTCGAACGGATCGGAGGCGGGGCGCAGGATGTCCAGGTCCAGACTCGTGGCGACCCCGTCCTTCCAGACCAGCTCGCCGTCGATCAGCATCGGCTCCTGGAAGTAATGATGGATGCCCTCCCCCATGACGGTGACGACGTCGGAATGTATGCAGCCCGCCTGCGCCAGTTCACGGGCGACGAAGGCGACGCCGCCGGCGGCCTGGAAGGCGTTCACGTCGGCCGAGCCGTTGGGATAGACGCGGGCCAGCAGGGGGGTGACCGACGACAGCTGGTCCATGTCGGTCCAGTCGATCAGGATGCCCGCGGCCCGGGCCATGGCCACCAGATGGATTGCGTGATTGGTCGAACCGCCGGTGGCCAGCAAGGCGACGATCATGTTGACGATCGACTTCTCGTCGACGACGTCGGCCATCCGGCCCCGACCCGTGCGGGCCAGCTCCACCGCCCGCTTCGCCGCCGCCGCGGTCAGGGCGTCGCGCAGGCCGGTCTCGGGATGGACGAAGGCGGTCGATGGCAGGTGCAGACCGCCCAGCTCCATCATCATCTGGTTCGAGTTTGCGGTGCCGTAGAAGGTGCAGGTGCCCGGCGAATGGTAGGAGCCGATCTCGCTGTCCAGCAGGGTCGCGCGGTCAACCTTGCCCTGGGCGTATTCGGCCCGGACCCGCGCCTTCTCGGCGTTCGGGATGCCGGACGGCATCGGCCCGGCGGGGGCGAAGACCACCGGCAGGTGGCCGAAGGCCAGCGAGCCCATGAACAGGCCCGGCACGATCTTGTCGCAGACGCCCAGACAGATCACCGAGTCGAAGGCGGCGTGGGTCAGGGCCACGGCGGTCGACATGGCGATGACGTCGCGGCTGAACAGGGACAGGTCCATCCCCGGGCGGCCCTGGGTGACACCGTCGCACATGGCGGGCGTGCCGCCGGCGACCTGGGCGGTGGCGTTCATCTCGCGGGCGGCCTCGCGGATGATGGCCGGGAAGCGCTCGAACGGCTGATGCGCCGAGAGCATGTCGTTGTAGGCGGTGACGATGCCGACATTGGGCTGCTGACCGCCCATGGCGGTGAGTTTGTCGGCGATGGTCTGGCCGGCGAAGGCGTGGGCCCAGTTGGCGCAGGACAGTTTGGCGCGGGCGACGCCGGACGCAGCGGCGGCGTCCATGCGGCGCAGGTAGTCGCTGCGGGTGGGGCGCGAGCCCTCGACGATGCGGGCGGTGACCTCGGCGACGACGGGATTGAGCGCGGGCATCAGGCGGCCTCCGTCCAGAGCACTTCCAGCGGAACGGCGTGGGCGAGCAGGGCGGCGATCGGCTGGACGTTGGGATCGCCGGCCGCTTCGCGCTCGAACACCTTGCGCTTGGCGGTCCCGGTGAGGGCCAGGACGACGCGGCGGGCCTGGATCAGATACGGCAGGTTGATCGACAGACGCTCCAGCGTCGGTCCGCGGCCGTCGCGACCGGTGGGGACGCCGAGCACGGTGGGGCGCAGGCCCGGCGAGAGCAGGGATTTCAGGATCGGGCTTTCGGGGAACATGGAGCAGATATGGCCATCCTCCCCCATGCCGAGAAGGACCGCGTCCAGATGTCCCCCTTCGGCGGCCAGCGCGTGGGCGGCGACGGCGGCGGCGCGGTCGACGGTGACCTGCGGGGTGTAGAGAGGAACGAACCGGGCGGCTGCGGCCCGGCCGGTGAGCAGCGTCTGCTTCAGCAGGGCCGCGTTGGACTCGGGCGACGACTCCGGAACGTAGCGTTCGTCGATCAGGGTGACCGCGACCCTCGACCAGTCCAGATCCGCCCGGGCCATGCGGCGATAGATCGGCGCCGGCGTCGATCCGCCCGAGCCGGCGAAGACCGCTCCGCCCCGTTCGGCGAGGGCGGCTGAAAGAGACTCAACCAGCCGGGCGGCGCAGGCGTCGGCCCAGGCGGATCCGTCGGCGAACGCCTCGATGGCCGGGCTCCGCTCAGTCATGGCCCGTGTTCCACTGCCGGCCGGTGCGGGAGAGCAGATAGGCCGCCTCCGGCGGGCCCCAGTCGCCGGCGGCGTAGTCCTTCGGCTTGAACCCTGCGGCCTCCCAGGCTTCGGAAACCTCGTCGACCCATTTCCACGCCTGCTCCGCCTCGTCGCGACGCACGAACAGGGTGGAGTCGCCGGCCAGGACGTCGAGCAGGAGCCGTTCGTAGGCGATCCGCCGGCGCGGCGGGCGGTCGTCCTTGTCGTTCTGGCCCCAGGAGAGGGACATCTGGATCGGCTGCAGCTGCATGCGCTGGTCGAGGCCGGGCTTCTTGTTCATCACCGAAAGGGAAATGTCCTCCTCGGGCTGAAGTTCGATCACCAGCCGGTTGGCCTGCACCTGTCCGCGGTCGTTGTCGAAGATCGAATGCGGCAGCGGCTTGAACTGGATGACGATCTCGGTGCGCTTCTCGGGCAGGCGCTTGCCGGTGCGCATGAAGAAGGGGACGCCGCCCCAGCGCCAGTTGTCGATGTCGGCGCGAATGGCCACGAAGGTCTCGGTGTCGGAGTCGGCGCCGCGCTCCTCCTTGTAGCCCGGGACGGCCTGGCCCTCGACGGTCCCGGCGACATACTGGCCGCGCACGGTGACGCGTTCGGCTTCCTCATGGCTGATCCGGCGAAGCGAACGCAGGACCTTGACCTTCTCGTTGCGGACCGAGTCAGGGTCAAGGTCGCTGGGCGGCTCCATGGCCACGAGGCACAGCAGCTGGAGCATGTGGTTCTGGAGCATGTCCCGCAGGGCTCCGTATTCGTCGTAATAGGGCCAGCGGTCGCCGACGCCGACCGTCTCGCCGACCGTGATCTGGACGTGGTCGATCGACAGATTGTTCCACAGCGGCTCGAACAGGGTGTTGCCGAAGCGCAGGGCGATCAGGTTCTGGACCGTCTCCTTGCCGAGGTAGTGGTCGATGCGGAACACCTGCTGTTCCGAGAAGGCGTCGGCCACCGCGTCGTCGATCTCTCGGAAGCTCTCCAGATCGCGGCCGACGGGCTTCTCCAGCACGACCCGGTCGTCGGCCTCGGCCAGTCCGGCGGCGCGCATGGCGGTGACGATGCGGGCGTAGAGCGAGGGCGAGACGGCGAGGAAGGAGGTGCAGGCGCCGTCGCCAACCTTGTCCTTGAGCGGCTTCAGGCTCTCGGCGCTTGTGGCGTCGACGGCGAGGTAGTCGAGACGCGCCTCCATCCGGTCCCAGGCCACATCGGACCATGCGTCATCGGCCCGGGCCTTGCCCTCGACCGCGGCGCGCACCCTGGCGACGTAGTCGTCCCGGCTTTCTTCGGTGCGGGCCGCGCCGATGATCTTCAGCCTGTCGGCCAGCAGGCCGTCATGCTCAAGGAAATAGAGCGAGGGCAGCAGCATCCGCATGGCGAGATCACCGCCGCCGCCGAACAGCACCAACGCCGCCATGCGATCTCCTTCATCAGGTCCCGGCGGGACCGCGAGTTGTCTGGCCGCTTCCGGCCGCTGCGCCAAGCCGTCGGGGCCGTCCTGAAACAGCATGTGACGCGGCGAGGAGCGGGGTCGAGGGAATAGGGACTAGCACGGCCTTCGGTTCCGCGGGGTTATCGCCGGCCAGATCCTCGGCCCTGGACCCTCGACCCCCGTCGCTCGCCGCTCTATCTGCGTCCCATGACCAAGGTTCTGATCATCGGCGCGGGCCATGCGGGCGGGACGGCGGCGGCCCTGCTGCGCCAGTACGGCCACGAGGGCCCGATCGTGCTCGCCGGCCAGGAACCGGCGGCGCCGTACCAGCGCCCGCCCCTGTCCAAGGCATGGTTGAAGGGCGAGGCCGACCTTGAGGCGCTTCTTCTGAGGCCGGAGGTCTTCTACGCCGAGCATGACATCGAGCTGCGGACCGGGGTGACCGCGACGGGGATCGACGCCGCCCGCAAGACCGTCTCCTTCGATGACGGGACGGTGGAGAGCTACGACGCCTTGATCCTGGCCACGGGCTCTACGGCCCGGAAACTGTCGATCCCGGGCGCCGACCGGCCTGACCTCCTGCAACTGCGGACCCTGGCGGACGCCGAAAGACTGAAGGCGGCGTTGGGGCCAGGCCGTCGGCTGGCCGTGGTCGGCGGCGGCTATGTCGGCCTGGAGGCGGCGGCCTCGGCGCGGGCGCTGGGCGCAGAGGCGGTGGTGATCGAACGGTTGGACCGGGTGCTGGCGCGGGTCGCGTCGGGGACACTGTCGGCCTTCTTTACGGCCCACCACCGCGCGCACGGGGTCGAGGTGCTGACCTCGGCCGAGGTCGCGGCCTTCGAAGACGGAGGCGTGCGGCTGGCTGACGGGCGGCTGATCGAGGCGGATGCGGTCCTGGTCGGCGTCGGGGCGCTGGCCTGCGATGCGCTGGCCCGGGCGGCCGGGCTGGAGTGCGGCGACGGCGTCGCGGTGGACGAGGCGGCGCGGACCTCGGATCCGGCCGTCTGGGCGGTCGGGGACGTCACCTGGCGGCCGATCCCGGTCCACGGGGGGCGGCGGCATCGACTGGAAAGCGTGCCCAATGCGCTGGAACAGGCGAAACAGGCGGCGGCGGCCATCACCGGCCGGCCGGCGCCGGCGCCCGAGGTCCCCTGGTTCTGGTCCGACCAGTATGAGGTCAAGCTGCAGATCGCCGGCCTGCCCGACGGGGCGGATCGCCAGCTCGTGCGCGGCGACGTCGGGAGCGGCGCCTTCGCCGTCTTCCATCTCGCCGGAGAGCGGATCGTCTGCGTCGAGGCGGTCAACGCCCCGGCCGAGTTCATGGCGGGGCGGCAACTGATCTCGCGGGGGCAGGCGATCGACCCGGTGAAGTTGGCCGATCGATCCGTGTCGATGAAGGAGGTGGCGGCTCAGGCCTGACGGGCCCGTTCGTCGTGCGCGTCCTCGCCGGACTTCTCGCCCGCGAGCTGACCGACCAGCTCGGCCAGGGCGACCGGGCGACCGATCAGATAACCCTGGGCCATGTCGCAGCCCATGCCCCGCAGGAGCGCCAGGGCCGTGGGCGTCTCCACCCCTTCGGCGGTGACCCTGAGGCCCAGGCTGTGCGCCAGGTCGATGGTCGACTTCACCAGAAGGGCGTCGCGGGACGACTGGTCGAGGCCGAGGATGAAGCTCTTGTCGATCTTCAACTCGTCGGCGCGGATCTGCTTCAGATAGGTCAGGGACGACAGCCCCGAGCCATAGTCGTCGAGGGAAACCGATATGCCCGCGCCTGCGAACCGCTCGATGATCCGCAACGCCAGTTCGGGATAGTCCACCACCGCGGTTTCCGTGATTTCGAAGCACAGCGCGGCCCCGGACGCGGCGACCTCGGCCAGGGCGAAGTCGGCGAAACTCTCGTCCGACAGCAGCCGGCCCGAGATATTGACCGAGAGCGTCAACTCATGACCGGCGGCGGCCAGCGTCTTCTGATCGGCGATGGCCCGGCGGATGGCCCATTCGGTCAGTGGGCGGATATGGCCGGTTTCCTCGGCCATGCCGATAAACAGGTCGGGCGAGACGCACCCGCGGTCGGCATGGGTCCACCGCATCAGAGCCTCGATCCCGGTGATCCCCTCGGCCCGGAAGTCGTATTTCGGCTGATAGGCCAGCGACAGTTCGCCATTCCGCATCGCCGCCATCATTTCGCTGATCAGCGACAGATTGCCGGCGGGGTCGCCGTAGCGCTCGGCGTCGAAAGCGGCGGCCCGACGCCGCGTCGCGCGCGCCTGGTCGACAGCGATGGAGGCCCGGTCGACCGCCGAAGGCACGTTGCGGTTGACGTCGGCGACCGCTGCGACCCCTGCGGTCAGGGCGATATCCACCAGGGCGCCGTTCAGGCTGACGGGAGCATGGGCGGCCTCGCACAGCCGGGCGGCGAGGGTGACGGCGGACTCGTCGCTGTCGGAGCCGAACACGAGGCCCAGGGTTCCGCCTCCCACCCGCGCCACCGCCGCGCCGCCGGACAGGGCCGACAGGCGCTGGCCCAGGGTCGCCAGCAGCCGGGCCATGGAGTCATAGCCGATGGCGTTCCGGACCACTTCAAAGCGGTCCACACACACGAGGGCGATGTAAAGGGCGCCGGGTCCGGAGGCCTGTCGCTCCAGCGACAGGCGATTGCCGAGGCCCGTCTCCTGATCGTGCAGCGCCATATGCGTGAGCCGCGCCTCGCGATCGCGCAGCGTGCGGGCGAACCCGGCGGAAAACAGCGCCGGCAGCGATGCGAACAGACTGCGCATACCCCCGCATACGCCAACGGGGTGAAGCGCCCGTAAATCATCCGGGGGTGGTCTTCAGGCTCAGAAATCGACCCGCAGCGACATCCAGAGCCGGCGGGGCTCCTGATTGTTGGCGTATTCCGAACCGTAGGCGACCGGGTTTCCGTAGGGGAGCAGGCTGACGAAGTCCTCGTCCAGCAGGTTGTAGATCACGGCGTTGAGCGTCACCCGGTCGTTGATCTCGAATGCGCCGCCCAGGTGGAACAGCTCATAGGGCTTGTAGTCGCCCAGGGCGGTCCGCGCCGCGCCCTCGCCACGGTAGCGCTCGGAGCGATGCTCGCCCCGCAGCCAGACGGAAAAGCGGTCGGACGCCTGCCAGTTCACGCTGGCGTTGAGCATGTGAGCCGGGGTGTCGGTGAGGGGCAGGCCCTGGCTCGCGCCCGACTTCTGCTCGCTGTCGGTCCAGGTGTAGTTGGCGCTGACCGTCCAGTTGTCCGTGGCGCGCCAGCGGGCCGCGATCTCGACCCCGCGGGTGACCGCCTCGTCGATGTTGACGCTCTGGCCGAAGGTGGGGGCGTTGGGGAAGAAGCCGACGTCTGTACAGCCGGTCTGCGGGTAGTTTCCGGCCGCATAGTCGGCGGCGGAGACGCCGAAGGCGCAGTTCGCCACCGGGGTCCCCGAGGCGATCTTGTCCTCGAACTGGTTGTCGAACAGGGTGAGGCTGGCGCGGAAATCGTCGCGGTTGTCATAGAAGACCGCGACCTCGGTGGCGGTGCTGGTCTCGGGCTGCAGACCCGGCGATCCCAGCAGCGGCAGACGGCCCTGCTGGCCGAACCCGTTGATGCCCGGCGCCAGTTGTTCGAGCCGCGGCGTCTTGAAGCCCCGGCTGACGCCGCCCTTGACGGTCCAGTGATCGGTCGCATTCCAGACCAGATAGGCGCGCGGGCTGAATTGGTCGCCGAAGGTCGAATGGTCGTCGAACCGTCCGCCAAGGGTCAGGGCGAGCCTGTCTGTGAACCGCCACTCGTCCTCGGCGAAGAGGGCCGACTGGGTGAACTCGAAGGCCTGGGGCGCTACGCCGTCGACCATACTGGCGTCCCAGTACTGGCCCCCGACGGTGAAGGTGTGGTTGCGCCATTCCGAGGAGAATTTGGTGTCCAGGATGACGCTTTCGGTCTCCAGCGTCCGCGGGCCGCCGGCGCCCGGCACGCCGGGCGGAATGATCCGGCCGATCGTTTCGGTCCGGCCCCACGACAGGGTGTTCTCGAGCCGGCCGAAGGGCATGGTCCAGTCGTGGGCGAGGACCGCCTGGTCCCGATTGAACTCCAGCGCATCGGCGTAGCCGCCGGCGGTGGTGTTGGCGCCCAGTTCGGCGTTCGAATTGTCATACCACTGGCGAGCGACGTCGAGATCCAGCCACAGGTCGTGGTCGGGGTGCGGCGTCAGGCTGAGACGGCCGCCGGCGGTCCAGATCTCGCTCTCGGCGGCGCTGCGGCCGAAGCCGCCGACCGGGGTCTGGACGCCGTTGACGGTTTCATAGGTCAGTTCGGAGTCTTCCCGGGCCAGGTAGCTGCCGCGCACCGCGAGGCCGAGCAGGCCGGGGACCAGCGGCCCGTTGGCGTAGAGGTCGCCGCCGTACAGGTCGCCAAACTCGTCGTCGCCCTGGATCGTCGCATTGGCGGACGCCGAGCCCGCCCAGACGGGCCCGACCTTCCGGGTGATGATGTTGACGACCCCGCCGATGGCGTCGGAGCCATAGAGGGTGGAAACCGGGCCGCGCACCACCTCGACCCGCTCGATGGCGGAAACGGGCGGCAGGAAGCTGGTGGAGGTTTCGCCGAAACCGTTGGGTGTGACGCTGCCGGCGGTGTTCTGACGGCGGCCGTCGATCAGGATCAGGGTGTAGTCCGAGCCCAGACCGCGGATGTTGATGGTCATGCCCCCGGTCTTGCCGACGGGCGCTCCGACGTCGACGCCCGGGACCGAGGCCAGCAGTTCGGCGATCGAGCCGGCTCGCTGGTTCCGGACCTCCTCGCCCGAAATCAGGCTGATCGAGGCGGGAGCCTGTTCGATCCGTTGCTCGAAGCCCGAGGCCGTGACGACGACGTCGTCGATCCGGACCGGGTCCTCCGCCCCTGCGAAGGCCTCCTGGGCTGTCGCGGTCAGGGCGAGAGACGAGACGCCCGTCGCCAGAAGAAGGCCCAGGGTCAGGTTGCGAACGGTCATGCCAGTCTCGTTAGTTGCGAGTGGCTCTCATTATCGATCGCAACTGGAATGGCAAGGGTTTGCGTGCGGCCCGGTCAATAAACATCGCGGCGGTAGCGGCCAGTCTCCACCAGATCGCGCAGCAGTTCGGCCCCCAACGCCGCTTCGAGGGCCTCGTGAACGCCTTTCGACATCCCCTCGAGACTGCCGCAGACAAGGATCACGGCGCCGCGTCCCAACCAGTCGCGCAATTCCGCGGCGTGTTCCGTTACGAGAGCCTGAACGTAGCGGCCGTCCCCGGCGTCGCGGGAGAAGACCCGGTCGATACGGGTGAGAACGCCGGACTCCAGCGCCGTCTGGAGTTCGCTGTCGAGGAAGGCGTCGTGCGCGCGGGTGCGCTCCCCGAACATCAGCCAGGTCCGGGCGGACGCCTGCCCCGCCCGGGCCCGCCAGTGCGCGCGCAGTCCGGCGAGACCCGTGCCGTTCCCGATCAGGATCAGCGGCGTATCGGGCGCCGGGCCATGGAAGCTGCGGTTGGTGCGGATGCGCATGCCGACCTCGCCGCCCTGCATGAGGCCGTGCGTCAGCCAGCCCGAGGCCAACCCCGGAGCGCCGTCCGGACGGTGAACCCGTCGAACGATGAGCTCGGCGCGGCCGTCGGCGGGCAGGGAGGCGACGGAATACTCGCGACTTCCGGGTGAGGGCCGCCCCTCGAGCGCCGGCAGGCCAATCTCTGCGATATCGCCGGCGATCCAGCCGGGGGAGTGGCCCACCGGCTCGAAGGCAAGCAGCCATGCCTCCCCCCCCGGGCTATGGGGATTGAGATGGGTGCGCTCGACCAGCCTCCAGGGTTCGTAGGCCGGCGGGGCCCAGTCGGGCTGAGCGTTCGAGCCTGTCAAAAGGCCCAGCTGATGCTGCCAGTGCCGGATGGCGCCGGCATCCCCGTCATCGACCTCCACGCGATCGAACAGGGGCTCGGCGCCGGAGCGTCGCAGCCAGTCGTCAAGGGCGCGCCCGAAGCCGCAGAAGTCGGCGTAGCTCCGGTCGCCCAGCGCCAGCAGACCGTATGACAGCCCGGCCAGATCGGCCGGAGCGTTCATCGACTGGCGGACGAACCGGGACATGGCGTCCGGCGCGTCGCCCTCTCCGGTCGTCGAGGCGACGATGAGCAGGCGGTCGGCCGACCTGAGCGCCGTCGGCGCAAGATCGCCCAGCGGAACGACCCGGGCGGGAACGCCGCCGTCAGACAGACTCCGCCCCGTCATCCACGCCAGTTCCTCGGCCAGGCCCGTCTGGCTGGCGAAGGCGACGAGGACGGCGCGGGCGTCCTCCGACGGCGCGAGACTGGCGGACCTGAGGGCGTCGGCGCGGCGGGCGCGTGTCCGGATCCATGCCGCCAGCGCGACGACGATCAGCCACAGGCCGATGGCCGCAGCCGCCCAGAGCCAGCGGACCGGGTCCTGGGTCACGCGCCCTCGGACAACATGGCAGCGAAGGCGGGGGTGATGATTTCCGTCATGCCGACGTCCGATCGCACGACGAAGGCGGCGGCGATGTTCAGCGCCCCCGCATAGGCCGGGCCTTCCTCGCGCCCCATGACCGTCAGGGCGGTGGCCATGGCGTCGGCGTACATCGCCGTGTCGGCCAGGACCGTGACGGAGGCGACGCCGTTATCGACCGGCCGCCCGGTGCGGCCATCGATCGTATGGCTGAACCTGTGGCCATAGGCCTCGAAATTGCGGACCCAGTCGCCGGAGGTGGCGCAGGCGAGATCGAACAGGGCCGCCACCGTACGCGGGCCCGGCGCGCCCGGAGCCTGTTGCAGCTCGGCCCACCAGGGCATGCCGCCCGGCTTGACGCCGGCGCCGCGCAGTTCACCGCCTATCTCGACGAGATGGTGGGTCGCGCCCATGGCGGTGAGCCGCTCGGAGACGCGGTCGACGGCGTGGCCCTTGGCGATGCCGGACAGGTCCAGTTTGACGCCGCCCAGTTGCTGAACGGCCCGGGCCTCGCGGTTGAAGCGCAGCAGGCCCCAGCCCGAGACGGCGCGGGCGGCGACGATTTCTTCCTCGAACGGAGTGGTGAAGCCGGTCCCGAACCCGTTGACGGACCGCGGCCCGGGCGGGCCGAACCCCCAAAGATCGACCAGCGCCCCGAGCGTCGGATCGACCGCGCCATTGGTGTCGTCGGCCAGGTCCATGGCTCTGTTCAGCAGGTCCCAGAACGGCTCGGACACGGCCCAGAAGCCGGGCGGCGCAGCGTTGAGGCGCGACAGTTCGGAGCGCGGGTCCCAATGGCTGAACAGGGCGATGACAGCGCCGAGTTCCGCCTCGATCGCCGACTGGAGGGCGGCGCGCTCAACGACCGCAGGCGCGACCAGACGCACCGACCAGGTCGTGCCCATGGTTTCGCCCGCGAAATCCCGGATGTGGGGGCCCGGCGGGGGCGAGGGCTTGCGGCCGTGGGTTGGAATGAGGACGCGATTGTCCGGACGCGGCCCGGCGTCCCCTCCCACGATCAGCGGGGGCGGGACGGCGCGGGCCGAGGAGGGATCGCCGTCGGTCAGGGCAGGACTTCCACGACGCCGTTGTACTGGGCGCTGGAGGCCAGTTGGTCGCCGGAGGCTTCGCTGCGAACCGAGGCGTTCATCCAGTACATGCCGGGCTCGGGCCAGGTCACCGTGAACGCGCCGTCGGCTCCGGTGGTGACCGTGATCTCTTCAGGATTGTCCCGGTAGCGCGTGCCGCCGCGGGCGATGGTGACCTCAAGGCCCGCCGCAGGCCGGCCGTCGCGCACCAGTTTGAAGGTGGCCGCCTCGCCCGAAACGAGGTCGTTCGGGTGGGTGACCGGGACCAGTTCGATGCCTTCACCGGTCGGGGCCAGGGCGGTGAGCGACGGCGCGCCGAGGGTGACGAAGGTTTCGATACGGCTGGCGCTGCGGGCAGCCACGACATCGGTGGCGTCAGCGGGAATGTTTGCAGACATATCCGCCTCGGCGCCGCGCCAGCGCTTCTGCTCGCCGCCCTGTTTGTAGCTGACGAGGACCCCGCCCATGACATTGGCCACGCGGTAGGTTCCCGGCTGGCTCAGCCGCAGGTCGAAGGTCGAACGGTAGCGGGCGCGGTGCAGGTTTTCCGGCGCGAGGGTGGAGCCGTCGGGTCCGGTGATGATCAGGCCGGCCAGGTTCATGGCCGCGTGGTCGGCGATGAAGACCCCGTTGGACATGCCGGCGTCGAAGCCGACCCAGGCCTCGGCGCCGGACAGGACGGTGGCCGTCGGGGCCAGCCAGGCGCGGTGCGCCTGGGCCGACATCGGCAGGGCCAGGGTGGCGAGGGCGGCGAGGATGGCGAGAGATTTCTTCATGGCGATCGATCCTTAGCGGCTGACGGTGACGCTGACGGCGCCGAGTTCACTGGAGCCCGCGGCGCGGGCGGTGTTGGCGGCGCCCCAGCGGAAGGGGACGCGGACGGCTTCGCGCCCGCCCAGTTCGCGGGCGGCCTCGACGACCATGACGTAGTCTCCGGCGGGCAGGTTGCCCAGGCGCGCGCCAGGCACGGTGACCGCGTGGCGGCCGGGGGCCTTGGTCGCGCTGGAGATACCGTCTGCAGGCAGGGTCAGGGCCCGGCCGCCGCGGCGCCACCAGGTGCGCATGTCCTTGAGCCAGTCCTTGCCTTCGGCGACGTTGGAGACTTCGTACCAGACCGCGAGGGTGCGCACGGCCGTCTGGTCCGGCCGCTCGATCCAGACCGCGACATAGGGCCGGTGATAGGCGGCGACGGACAGGCGCGGGATCTCGACCGAGACCGAAATGTGGGCGGCGAGGGCGGGCGCGGCGACCGTGCTGAGGGCGGCGGCGGACAGGGCGATGGAAAGCTTGCGCATGGGGCTCAGTGAATGAACAAAAGGGCGATGATGACGGGGATCAGGAGGCCGAGCCCCAGCAGGGGCCAGGTCGAAGGCCGCTGGCGGGCGTGCAGCCAGGTCAGGCCGAAGCCCGTTACGGCGAAGACGATGCAGGCGACGGCGAAGACGTCGATGAACCAGTACCAGACCAGGCCGGTGTTGCGGCCCTTGTGCAGGTCGTTGATGTAGGCGACCCAGCCGCGGGTGGTCCGCTCGCGCAGGGCGTCGCCTGTCTCCCGGTCGATCGTCAGCCAGCCGTCCCCGCCCGGCTCGGCCAGGGCGACGTAGATTTCCTCGGGCGTGGTCTCGGTCGGTCGGCCGGCGATCTGCACCGAGAACGTCCCGGCCGCCCAGCGGGCCACGGCGTCCGGGACCGGCTCGGTGGTCTCGGCGGGGAAGGCGGCGAGGCGGGCCAGAAGGGGGGCTGGCAAGGACCCGGTGGATTCCACGGTGACGGGCTCGGCGGGGATCTGCGCCGCGTGGTTCAGGGTGACGCCCGTGACGGCGAACAGGAGCAGGCCGGCGAGGCTGAGCGCGGCCGAAATCCAGTGCCACTGGTGCAACTGTTTGAGCCAGAACGAACGCGTGGCGTTGAGCGCCGTTTTCGGCGCCCGGGACGGCCTGGCTGGAGCGGCGGCTTCGGTCACCGGTGGCTTGTGCCGAAGTTGCGAACGATTTGCAATGGCTGCTGTTGGGGGCGGCCGCGACAGGCCGCTGTCCTCATCCTACGCGGCGTCAAGGCGACGGATCAGATCCTCTGCAAAGACGGACAGGGTGTCGTCGCGGGCGCCCATGACGACGATCCGGTCGCCGGGGCGCGCCAGGGCGATCAGGCGGTCGCCGCAGGCCTCACGCGTGGGCAGGGCCTCGGCGTTGCGGCCGGCGGCGCGGACCCCCGAGGCGATGTCCTCCGAGCCCACGCTGCGGTCGGTGGTGCCGCCGAAATAGACCGGCTCGGGCATCAGCAGGACGTCGTCAGGACGAAGCAGGCCGGCGAAGCCGTCGATGAACTCAGCCTTCATCAGTCGCAGCGGCCCGAAGCCGTGCGGCTGGAACAGGATCAGCAGGCGGCCGTCGAAGGCGTGCAGCGTCTTCAGCGTGGCGGCGATCTTGTCCGGGTTGTGGGCGAAATCGTCGATGACCGCGACGCCCGCAGCGGTCCCGACCACCTCCATCCGGCGGCGGATGCCGGCGAAGGACTCGAGCCCCTCCACCGCCTGGGCCAGCGGCACGCCGATGGCGCGCACGGCGCCGAGGGCGGCAAGGGCGTTGGCGACATTGTGGGCGCCGGGGACATTGAGAACGACCGGCAGGGGCGCGGCGCCCAGCTCGCTCAGGCCGAACCGCATGCCGGTCGGCATCGGCTCGAGGTCGTGCGCATTCAGGGTGGCCGACTCCTCGCCGAGGGCGAAGGTGATGACCTTGTCGGCCGGCAGGGTCTGGGCCAGCGCCTGGGTCTCGACATTGTCGAGGTTGAGCACGGCCTTGGCGGCCCGTCCGGTGAAGCCGCCGAACAGGTCGCGCAGCTCCTCCATCGACTTGTGATCCAGCGAGATGTTGGAGACGACGGCCACGGTGGGGTCGTAGCGGGCGATGGAGCCGTCGGACTCGTCGACCTCGGACACGAACAGGTCCGGGCCCCCGATCAGGGCGCTTGCGAAGGGGTGGTCGGCGTTGGCGAAATTCCGCATCACGGCGCCGTTCATGACGGTCGGCCGGCGGCCTGCCTGGTGCAGGATCCAGGCGATCATGCCGGTGATGGTCGACTTGCCGCTGGTGCCCGCCACGCCGATCGAGACAGGGGCGGCGTTGAACAGCTGCGAAAGAAGTTCGGGGCGGGTGACGATGCGGGCGCCGGCGCGCTTCGCAGCGCCGATGTCGGGCACGGTGTCCTCGATGGCGCCGGTGGCGACGACGGTCTGGCCTGCGCGGCTGACGCCCGAGCCGTCCTGGGGATGGAGGGTGACGCCATGGGCTTCCAGCCAGGCGAATTTCTCCGGCGTGCGTCCCTGGTCTCGCGAGCGGTCGGAGCCCTCAATGCGGCCGCCGCGCGCCTGGACGATCATGGCAAGGGGCAGCATTCCCGACCCGCCGATGCCGCAGAAGAAATAGTCGTCTTGATTCATGAGGGCGAAACCGGGGAATGTCCGGCGGCCTGACTAGCACGGTCGGGCGGGGAGGCCAGCGGCCAGATGAAGATCGGCATCGTCAACGCCAGTTCGCGCCTCAACAAGGCGCGTGCGGAAGCCGTAATGGCCTGGTTCGAGGCCAATTTTCCGGACGGTTCGGTCACGGCGAGCTTCCATCCGGCCAGCTTCGGCAAGCACGGTCATTTCGGCGGCGACGACGCCAGCCGGGCCCACGCCTTCGTTGAGTACGCCAACGATCCGCGGCTCGACGCTGTCTGGTTCGCGCGGGGCGGCTATGGCTCGTGCCGGATCGCCGAGGCGGTGCTGCCCCGGCTGACCGCCACGGCGCGCAAGAAGCGGTATCTGGGCTATTCGGACGCCGGCAGCATCCTGGCCCTGCTCTACAAGGCCGGCTTTCCGCATGTGGCGCACGGGCCCATGGCTTCGGACGCGGTGCGCAACGACCCGACGGCATGGCGGGCGCTGAACTGGCTGAAGTCGGGCGACCGGGCCTCATGGGAGCCGACCCTGGCGACCGACCCGCGTCCGGCGGCGGCCTTCAACCTCAGCATTCTTGACGCCCTGGTCGGCACGGCGCTGGAGCCCGATCTGACGGGGCATGTCCTGATGCTGGAGGACGTCTCCGAGCCGATGTACCGCATCGACCGGATGATGTTCCACCTGACCGGCCAGGCCTCGATCCGAAAGATCGCGGGCATCCGCATGGGCCGGGTCTCTGACATCGTCGAAAATGATCCCGACTTCGGGCTGACCGCGGACGAGATCTGCCGCTACTGGTGCGACCGGTCCGGCATTCCTTATCTCGGACCCGCCGATATCGGCCACGACCGCGAGAACAAGGTGGTGCCCTTCGGCGCGCGATAGGCGAGCGGTGTTCGCCTGAACGATGAAGCGGATCGACGGCGGCCGCCATACGCCGTCAGATGAAATTCTACCGGACCCCGCGGCGTGACGCCCGGGTCCGCGGCGCCCTTGGGGAGGGGTGTCCGCAGTGGCGGTCTGGCCGGCGACGGGGGGTGCGCCGGCCGGGCCGCGACCATCCGTCATGCGACGGCGCTGGCGTCCGCGGCGGGCAACCGCCATCTTCGGCGGGCATGAACCGCCGCTCGCTCCTCTTCCGCGCCGCAGGACTGGCCGCCGTCGTCGGCGGGGCCTGGTGGGCGCGCGAGACCCTGTTGTGGCCCCGGCCGACCCTCACCTTCGGCGCCGACGGCGCCACCCCCTGGCTGCCCTATGCCCGCAACGCGCTGGTCCCGACCGTGCGGGTCAGGCTCGGCGACCGCGAGGTGGTCGCCCTGATCGACAGCGGGGCCCAGTATTCGGTGATAGACCGGGCCCTGTTCGAGGAACTGCCGCCGGCGGGGCGGTCGATCTTCGACATGCCGCTGGTGGCCTATGGAGTCGGCGGCGGCGCCCAGATGGGCCGGGGCACGACCCTGTCGCTGGCTTTGCCGCATCTGGCCGTTAGCGGCTTGCGGGCGGCCATTCTTGATCTCGGGCCCCTGGCTGCGGAGGAAGGCCTGCGGACCCCGCTGATCCTCGGGCAGGACGTGCTAGGCGAGGCGGTGCTCGCCCTGGACCCCGGCCGCCGTCATACGCGGCTGGTTCGGCGGGAGGCGTTCGTGCGGCCGCCGGACCTTGCGCCGGCGGCGGTCGGCCGTCAGGGCCAGGCGATGACGACGGAAGTGACCGTCGAGGGGGCGACCGTCATCGCCGTGGTCGATACAGGCGCTTCGGCCCTGCTGGGCCTCAGCCGCGAGGCCGCGACAGGCGCAGGCCTGCTGGACGGGCGCCCGCAGCGCGGCGCCGTCAGTCTTGTGCTGGGCGGTACGATCCGGTCAGCGGTCATAGACGTCGAGACGGTCACCTTCGCCGATCACCTTTATCGCCGCGTCGCGGTCGGCGTCTTCGACCAGCCGCCCCTGCCCAACTTCCCGGGCGGACTGCTGGGGATGGAGGCGTTTACGGGGCGGCGCATGGCCATGGACCTCGGCGCCGGCGCCCTGTTCGTGTCGCGCCCGCTCGATCTGACTGTCAGCTGAACCTTACACGACGCCGAAGGTGTCGCAGGCCGCGGGATCGCCGGTCTCATAGCCCCGCCGCAACCACTCGACACGCTGGGCCGAAGAGCCGTGGGTGAAGCCGTCGGGCTGGACCGAGCCGCCCTGTCGGCGCTGGAGGGTGTCGTCGCCGATCGCCGAGGCCGTCTGCATGCCGGCTTCCAGATCGCCCGGCTCGAGGGCGACCTCGCCGTTGGAGACCGTGGCGGCGTGGCGCGCCCAAACGCCGGCATAGCAGTCCGCCTGCAGTTCCAGCGCGACCGAATAGCGGTTGGCTTCGGCCTGACCGGAGGCGCGCTGCTGGGCCGAGCGGACCTGCTCCGACAGGCCGGTCACGGTCTGGATATGGTGGCCGTATTCATGGGCGATCACATAGGCCCGGGCGAAGTCGGCGCTGGACGCGCCGAGGTCGGTCTCCAGCTGCGCCCAGAACGACAGGTCGAGGTACACATGGCGGTCGGTCGGGCAGTAGAAGGGGCCCATCGCCGCCTGCCCGAAACCGCATCCGGTGCCTGTGCCCTGCTCGTACAGGGTGACCGTCGGCGGCTGGTAGCCCTGGATCCGGGTGGACCAGACATCGTCGATATTCGCCCCGATGACGTCGACGAAGGCCCCCGCCTGGTCCGTCGGGCTGCCCTGCCGGCCTTCCGACGCGCCGACCCCGCCGAATTGGCTGGCCAGTTGGGTTGTGGTCTGGGGATCAATGCCGAAAACAAAGTAGCCGATGGCCGCCAGCACGAGGGCGCCGATGCCGCCGCCCGCCATGGCGCCGCCGCCCATGCCGCGGCGATCGTCGATGTTGCCGCCCCGCCGTCCGCCCTGCCACCGCATGATCGTTTTCCCTCAGCCCTGAACTCAAGCTAGGCCGGAACGCAGCGGAAGGGGAAGGGATGCAGCCGAACGGCGAAGTCTGTTCGCCACGCCCTAGCGGCGGGTGCGATCCAGCCAGGCGTCGATCTGGCCGACCTCGGCGGAAACAGCCCGACGACGCTCGGTCGCCGACAGGCGCAGGACCCGCTCTTCCTCGGGCGAGCGCGGCGCGTCCGCAATGGGCGGAAGGGCGGGCTCGGGCGCACGGGCGGCTTCCAGTCGATAGCGGTCGAGCCGGGCCTCCGTCTCCAGCTGACGGGCGAACGCCGCGCGCTCGTCGGCCCGGGCGCGGAGACGGTCCATTTCCAGGCGGTGCTGGTCCGCCTGGTAGCGATGCGAATCGATCGCCAGCGCGCCGGGTCGCGGCTGCCAGGTCTGCGCCGTCGCCGCAGCGGGGGCCGCGGCGAGGAGCGTGAAGCTGAGGAATGCCGGGACGAACTTCATGGTCATGAGATGGGGCCTGCCCGCCTCACGTCCAAGCGTAGCCGCCGTTCCAAGGCGTTGTTTTCTATCCACGTGCCGATGTAGTAGTGCGCCCATCTCGGCGACTCCCCGGACTCAAAGGCTTCGGCTGATGACCTCACCCTACCTTCGGAAGGACCCTTTTATGCCGTTGCAGATCGCGGACGCGATGCGCGTCGTCCCTCTGAACATGTGCGTGGTGGGGCGCAAGCGCGATTGGGTGCTGGGCGCCCTGGACATCCCGTTTCGTGATCGTGGCATAGCGGAGGTCCACACCGAGTTCGGTACGTTGCAGCTCGATCGCGGACACGATCCCGAGCGCGCCTTCTCGTACTGCCTGTATAACATGCTCCGCTACTACGAGCAGAGCGATCTCGGACGATACATTGTCGATCACGCGAGGCCCGGTGGTGCATTTCTCGACATCGGAGCAAACCTCGGAGTGTACTCCCTAATCGCCAGACGCGCGGGCATGCAGACGGTCGTGGTCGAGCCGGACCCGCGTCACGCGGCTTTTCTCAAAAGAAACGAGGCAGTATTCGGCGCCGTGGCCGGAGTGGCGCTTTCGAATGCGCCGGGCGAGTTGCCGCTCTACTACGATCCGGCGAATCCTGCCGGCACCTCATTGTGCAACGCCCTTGACTACAAACGCGGCGGCTCGGTCCCCGTGCGCACCTTCTCGGAGCTCGCCGGAGAGGGCGTCTTCGGCCCGCTTGACCGCGTGAGCCTGATCAAGATCGACGTAGAGGGATTTGAGGTGGAGGCCGTCGAGGGGATGGCGGACGCCTTCAGCGACCCCTCGTTCCGGCCCGATCTGTGGGTGGAGGTGCGCGGGGATACCGCCGGCCGCGCCGCCGGGAGCTTTCGCAAGGTCCGTGCGATCCTCGAGGGTCACGGCTACGCTACCCGCTGGATCAGGAATGGCCGGGACGTCGCGCTGGACGAGCGAGCAATGGCGTCGGAGCAGGTCTATGACCTGCTCTTCACGAGCCGCGCCGATTGACGGGATCGGCCGGCGTCACTTCTGATGCTGCGTCCGACGCCTTGCTCAGAACGCTGACGTAGCCGGGCGCGACCTCCATCCGATCCAGATAGCCAAGATCTTCGAGCTTCTGATGTAGCATCGGGAGCTTGTAGCAGGGCGTCCACATGAACAGGTGGTGCTCGGCGTGGAAATTGACCCAGTAGGGGGCGATGAAGGCGCGCTCCCACCACGCGGCGCGGGTGGTGCGGGCCGCGCGGAAGGGGTCGGCGGCGGATCCCTCGACGCAGGCGTGCTCCGCAATGTTGCGCAGGCGGGTGACCATGGGAAACCAGGTCGCGAGCGGCAGCAGCCAGAGAACGAAATACGCCCACCAGACGCCGACGAGGATCGCTGCGCCCAGCAGGGCGGCGTTGACCAGCAGGAAGGGGGCGACGCTTCGTCCGGTGACCACCGCGCCCTCCGCCATGTCTTCGTCCCGCCGGCTCCGGAAGGCCTTGAGGGCGAACAGGACGCGCTGTTTGAAGAAGGTCTGACCGGTCAGGTCGCGGATGATCTTGCGGCGCAGGCTGGCGCGGGTCACGGGAAAGGGGGCGGACAGGACCAGATCGGGGTCTTCGGGCTGCTGGGCGAATTTGTGATGCGCGAGATGGTAGGGCCGATAGGCGGTCAGTGAAGCGCCGACCGGAACGGCGCACAGCCAGTGACCGAGACGGTCGTTGAGCCGCCGGTCCGGCGACAGCCCGCCATGCGCCGCCTCGTGCATCAGGATGGCGAGGCCGAGCTGGCGCGTGCCGATGACCGCGACGCTCAGCGGGATCAGGATCGGCCAGACCACGGCCGCAGCGGCGGCGAGCGCTATGACGGCCCAGCAATGCGCGACGAGCAGGGGGCCGATCCGGCGCGAGCGCGACTGGAACCGAGCCCAGACCTCGGGCGCGAACAGGTCGGCGGGGCGGGCGCGGGGCGCAGCAGGCATGGCGGCAGGATACGCCCGCAGGCGGGCGCGGCAAGCGGGCCGGCGGATGACAGGCGGTCCTGACAAAAAGTCAGGTTGACATGACACAATGTCGCTGTAAGGTGAGCCTTACATCAGGTCAGGAGAACTTGTCATGTTGGGCATTCGCAACAGTACGCCGGCCGGCCGCCGGTATGTCGTCCGCACCATGGCGTTCATGGGCGGCTATACGGCGGTCAATGTCGCGGCCATCTTCGGGGCCTTCGACGAGATCATCGGCAAACCTGTGGCCTGGGCGCTGGCGCTCGCCGTCGCCGCGCCGGTGGCGGGCCAGATCTGGGCCACCCTGTCCCTGATGCGGGAGTCGGATGAATATGTCCGCGCCCTCGTGGCCCGGCAGTTCATCGTCGCATCGGGCCTCGCCATGGCGCTCGCCACGGCCTGGGGCTTCGGCGAGAGCTATGCCGGCGCCTACCATCTGCCGGCATGGATCATCTACCCCCTGTTCTGGGCCTGTTTCGGCGCCGTCACACCCCTCCTGCGTGGGTCGAGCCGATGAGGAACCGGCTCAAACTCCTGCGGGTCGAGCGCGGCTGGACCCAGGAACAGCTGGGTCAGGCCCTCGGGGTCTCCCGCCAGGCGGTCAACGCCCTCGAGACCGAGAAACACGACCCGTCGCTGGACCTCGCCTACCGCATCGCGGTGCTGTTCGCGCGCCCCGTCGAGGACATCTTCGACAATCCTCACGTCTGACAAGTCCCTCCAACCTTACAGGATCAAGACCATGATGTTCATGTCCCGCCACGGCGGCGGCCGCCTGCTGCGCGCCTTCGCCCTCGTCTCGGTCATCGCTGTCTGCGCAGGCGCGGTGGCGCTGGCCGCCCGGGCCGAAGCCGCCCTGCCGGTCGTCGTCCAGGCGGCCTTCACCTCCGACCGGTTGTCGGTGGAGGTCGTGGGGTCGGGACCCGACGTCGTCCTGATCCCCGGCTTCGGTTCCTCGCGCGAGGTGTGGCGGGCGGAGGCGGAGCGGCTGAAGGCCACGCACCGCGTGCATCTGGTGCAGTTGGCCGGGTTCGCGGGCGAGCCGTGGACACACGGCGACGGGCCGTTCGTCCAGCCGGTGACGGATGCGCTGGCGCGCTATATCCGCGAAGCCGGTCTGGAGCAGCCGGCGGTGATCGGCCATTCGATGGGCGGGATGACCGGCCTTCTGCTGGCCCAGCAACATCCCGGGCTGATCGGGCGCCTGATGAGCGTCGACAGCCTGCCGTTCTTCAGCGCCATGTTCGGACCGCAGGTCACCGCCGAGGCGGCGCGGCCGTTCGCGGACCAGGCGGCGGCCGGAATACTTGGCGCGGATGACGCGGCTTTCCGGGCCCAGCAGGGCCAGACCGCGATCGGCCTTGCCCGGGATCCCGCCACCCGGGCGGCCATGGTGGAGTGGTCTATGGCGTCGGACCGTCAGGCCATGGCGGCGGCGATCCGCGAGGTGATGACCACCGATCTGCGGCCGGGACTGCCGACGATGACGACGCCGGTGTGGGCGGTCTACGCCTCCGACGCCGACGGCGGCGCGCCGGCCGCGGGGGCGGACGCCCTGTGGGGGCGGGAGTATGCGCCGCTTCCGGCGGTGCAGCTGATCCGCGTCGACGACAGCCGCCATTTCATCATGGCGGACCAGCCCGCGAGGTTCACGGAAATCGTCGATCGTTTTCTCGCCGACTGACGGCGGCGCGTGTCAGCGGACCGCCGGCGAGGCCGCGTGCACGGCGGCCGGGGCGCCATCGCCCGCCGTGAGCAGCTGGCCGGCGAAATCGTCCGCATAGGCGATCGCCAACAGGGACCGAAAGCCCGTGACGGGCAGGGCGATCTCATAGGCGCCCTCGACGCGCGGTCCGACCTGGTAGGGGTTGATCAGGAAGACAAGGCCGGCGGCCTTGCCGGGCTCCGTACCCCTGGCGAGGACGAAGGCGGTGTCGGCGGCGCGCGGGCAGGACGCGCCGGGAGGGCCGCCGAGCGGGACCGAGGCGCTGTTGGGCACCCGGGCGCGCCGGGCGGCGTTGATGGCCGAGCACAGGGCGTTGTCGAGAACGCTCAGGTCGGCGCCCTTGCGAAACAGGTCTGAAAGGCTGAGCCGCCGCTTCAGGGCCTTGTCCCAAAGCACCGCGCCCGTCAGGGTGTTGGGATTGGCCCCGCCGGAATAGTCGAAATCGACCCGCTTCAGACTGAGCAGCTTGCCGGTCTCGGCGGCTGCGGTGACGGTGATCGTCTTCTCGTATTTGGGTCGGTCGGTCTCGGCCCCGGCCTCGGTCAGCTCGCCCTGGGCCCCCTCGGCGAACTGGCGCAGCCCCCGCACTTCCTCGGCGTACAGTCGGGCATGAAGGTCGGGCTGCAGGCGGAGGGCGTCGGGCAGGGTCAGGCGCACATCCGCGTAAGGGGTCTTCGATTCGAACGCCAGGGGCGCCGCCGCGTCGGCCGGAGTGATCGCCGCGGTCTGGCCGGGCGCCGCGGGGACCTCGGGGGCGGCCGGCTCCCGGTCGCGATTGCAGGCCGCGAGACCGGCGGCGAGCGCTGCGGTCAGCAGCAGGGCGCCCAGGGCAGCCTTGGAGGGGGCGGTCATGCGGGACTCCTTCAGAACGGCCACGATACAGCGCCGAGGATGATGGCGGAAAGCAGAATGAAGCCCGCGTCGCGATTGGACCGGAAAAGACGCAGGGCGAGCACAGGGTCGTCGGGCCTGACCTCGCGCACCTGACGGGCCAGATGAGCCGCGAAGGCGACGAGGCCGACCCAGAACAGCGGGCCGAGGCCGGCGACGGAGCCGGCGCCGGCGGTCAGGATGACGGTCAGGAGGTAGAAGACGGCGACGCCTTCGCGGACCTTGGGGCCCAGGCGGCGGGCCGAGGACTTCACCCCGACCATGGCGTCATCCTCGATGTCCTGCAGGGCGTAGATGGTGTCGTAGCCGAGGGTCCAGAAGACGAGGGCGAGGTAGAGGAGGAGGGCGGCGACCGCGACATGGCCATGCATGCCGGCGGAGGTGACGAGGAACCCCTGGCCCGCCGCTTCCAGACTCCGGAACCAGGCCCAGAGCAGCAAGGGAAGGCCGCCGACGGCCGCGAAGCCCATCAGGGCGCCCCAGTTGAAGGTCAGGCCCAGCCAGGCTTGCGGCCACCAGGTGATGCGCTTCATGAACGGATAGGCGGCGACGAGGGCGAGGGAGGCGACGCCGAGCCCGATGGCGGTCGCATTCAGGCTCAGCAGGACCAACAGACTGACCAGGCTGCAACCGGCCACGAAGGCCCACGCCTGTTTGACCGTGATCCGGCCCGACGGGATCGGGCGCAGGGCGGTGCGGGCGACCTTCGCGTCGATGTCGCGGTCGACGATGTCGTTGAAGGCGCAGCCCGCCGCCCGCATCAGGCAGGCGCCGAGGGCGAAGCCGAGAAACAGCCAGGCGTCGTAGAAGCCGGGTGTCCTGTCAGATGTCGCCAACGCCAGCGCGACGCCCTGCCAGCCCGGGAGCAGCAGCAGCCAGATGCCGATCGGCCGGTCGAACCGGCCCAGCTTCAGCCACGGCTTGAGACCCTCCGGCGCATGACGGTCGACCCAGTTCGTCGGGGCGTCGGGAAGCGGGGCGGAGGTCATGGTCACGGTTCTAGCGGGTTCGGGCCGCGACCGGGAGAGGCTCCCCTACGGATGAATCGTCTCGCCGTGCTGGGTGTAGTCGAGGCCCTCGATCTCTTCCTCCTTCGGCACGCGCAGGCCGGTGGTGAATTTGCAGATCATCAGGATCAGGAAAGTCCCGACGGCGCTCCAGGCGATGACGGCGAGCAGGCCGATGGTCTGGTTCAGCAGGTTGGCCCCGGCGGCGGCGGGGTTGATCGCGGCGGTGGCCAGGACGCCGGTCAGCAGGGCGCCGACGATGCCGCCGACGCCGTGCAGGCCGAAGGCGTCCAGGCTGTCATCGTATTTCAACGCACGCTTGAGCCAGACAGCGCCGGCGTAGCAGGCCGGGCCGCAGACGAGGCCGATGATGAAGGCGCCCTTGGGATCGACCAGACCGGCGGCCGGAGTGATCCCGACCAGACCGGCGACCAGACCGGAGAGCAGGCCCAGAAGGGTGGGCTTCCGGTGGTCGATCCACTCCACGGCGGTCCAGGCGATGGCGGCGGCGGCGGCGGCGAGGATGGTGTTGAAGGCGGCGACCGCGGCAACGCCGTCGGCGGCCCAGGCCGAGCCGGCGTTGAAGCCCAGCCAGCCGACCAGCAGCAGGCCCGCCCCGATGGCTGTGTAGGCCAGATTGTGCGGGGCCATATTGTCCCGCCCGTGCCCGTGACGCGGGCCCAGAACGAGCGCAGCGACCAAGCCGGCGACGCCCGCATTGACGTGGACTACCGCTCCGCCGGCGAAGTCGAGCACCCCCAGACCGCCCATCCAGCCGCCTCCCCAGACCTGATGGCAGATCGGCGCATAGACGATCAGATGCCAGAGGAAGAAGAACAGGATGGAGGCCGAGAATTTGATACGCTCGGCGAAGGCGCCGGCGATCAGGGCCGGTGTGATGATGGCGAAGGTCAGCTGGTAGGCGATCCAGAGGAATTCCGGCAGGCCGGGCGCCAGGCTGTGTGCGGTCGCCGGAGTGACGCCGTTCAGGAAGGCCGCCTGCAGACCGCCGATGACGCCGTTGGTCGCCTCGCCGCTGGAGCCGAACGACAGGCTGTAGCCGGCCACGAACCAGAGCACGGTGACGATGGCCATGGCGGCGGTTGAATGGGCGATGGTGGCCAGCACGTTCTTGCGCCGCACCATGCCGCCGTAGAACAGGGCCAGGCCCGGCAGGGTCATCAGCAGGACCAGGGCCGTCGACGTCAGGATCCACGCCGTCGAGGCCTCGTTCAGCTCAAGCGGCGCCTGATGCGCCAGCAGCGCAGGCGCGGCGAGGGCCGGGTCGGCCGCCAGAGCGGCGGCGAGAGCGGCAAGGATGGCAAGGCTGCGTGACTTCATGCGCGGCGTCCGAGGCTGGAAACAGAAGAACCGGCTCGAACCGCGTTCAGGCCGCGGATAGGGAGAGGAGCCTATCGCAGCGCAGCAGGCAAATTATTTCTTGTGCAGCGCAATAAATCGCTGTGACGCTGCATCTATGCCGCCCGACAGCCCTTGCGGGGCACGACCCGACCGCACCCCTTCGCGCCTGCGTCAGACCCCGTAGAAGTCCCGGTACCAGTCGACGAACCGCTTCACGCCGACATCGATGGGGGTGGACGGAGCATAGCCGAGAGCGGCGGCGGACTCCGTCACATCGGCCTCGGTGCGGACCATCTCGCCGTCCTGGGTCGGCATGACGTTCAGAATGGCCTTGCGCTCGAGGGCCTGCTCCAGCACCTCGATATAGCGGGACAGCGGCTCGCGGCGTCCGGCGCCCAGGTTCAGGATCCGCCAGGGCGCCACGCCGCTGGTCGCGGGACCGGGGGCCTCGGCGCGCCATTCGGGATCGCGGGCCGGGACGCTGTCGAGCGCCGCCACCACCCCGTCGACGATGTCGTCGACATAGGTGAAGTCCCGCTCCATCGCGCCGGCGCCATAGACGTCGATCGGCCGGCCCTCGAGAATGGCGCGGGTGAATTTGAACAGGGCCATGTCCGGCCGGCCCCAGGGTCCATAGACGGTGAAGAAGCGCAGGCCGGTGGAGGGGATGCCGAAGATGTAGGCATAGGCGTGGGCCATGGCCTCATTGGCGATCTTGGTCGCCGAATAGACGTTCAGCGGATGGGCGACGCCCTGCTGCACCGAAAAGGGCAGGGCGGCGTTGGCGCCGAACACCGAACTGGTGGAGGCGAAGACCAGGTGTTCGGCCTGCACCGCGCGCGCGCCCTCAAGCACGGTCAGGAAGCCGACGACGTTGGAGTCGATGTAGGTTTCCGGATTCTCGACGCTGTAGCGGATACCGGCCTGGGCCCCGAGGTGGACGATCCGGCGCGGCCCGTGTTCCGCGAACAGGGCCGCCATCCCCTCGCGGTCGGCGAGATCCAGCGTGTGATGGATGTAGCCCGGCCCGGTCAGCAGACGGTCGAGACGAGCCTGTTTCAGCGTTGGATCATAGTAGCTGTTCAGGTTGTCGACGCCGATCACCGTCTCGCCGCGCGCCAGCAGCCGCTGTGCGGTGTGGAAGCCGATGAAGCCGGCCGATCCGGTGACGAGGACAGGGCCCTTGGTGGTCATGGGTTTGCGATAGCGCCGGGCGGGCGGCTTCGCCACCTCATATCGACGGCCGCCGTGCGATCAGACCGGAAAGGGGCGGCAGGACCCCGGGCGCGGCGTCGTCGAGATTGACCGCGTCGACGACGACCGCAGCGCTGTCGGGCGGCCAGCCGACAGGATCATGGCCGAGGTTGAAGACGCAGATCAGGGTCTCCCCGCCGTGGGCCCGCTCGAAACCGAGCAGCGGGGCGGGAAGATCGAGGAAACGAAGGGCGCCGAGGCGCAGGGCCGGTTCGCCCTTGCGCAGGGCGATCAGACGGCGGCTCAGATTCAGCATGGAGGCCGGATCCGCCGCCTGACGATCGACGGCGAGCGGCGGGTGGCGGGGGTCGACGGGCAGCCAGGGTTCGGCCCCCGAAAAACCCGCCCAGGGGGCGTCCGCCCGCCACGGCATGGGGGTGCGGGCCCCGTCGCGGCCGAGGGTCTCGGGCCAGTTGGCGATGGCCTCGGGATCGACGAGGCGGTCGAAGGGAATGTCAGCCTGCGGCAGGCCCAGTTCCTCCCCTTGGTAGACGAAGACATTGCCGCGCAGGGCCATGAGCAGGAGCATCGCCATGCGGGCGAAGCGGTCCGGGTCCCGGCCCTCGCTCCAGCGGGAGACGGCGCGCGGGGCGTCGTGATTGGAGAAGGCCCATGAGGGCCAGCCCTGACCGGCGCGGCCGTCCCAGGCGGCGTCGGCGCGGCGCACCAGCGCCGGCGTCAGGGCGTCGGCGTAGAGGTAGGAAAAGCCGTAGGCGCTGTTGAGATGGCGGTCGTCGGCGGTGAAGGCCTGCATTTCCGGCTCGGCGTCGGGGCCGACGACCTCGGCGACGCTGAAGCGGCCGGGATACTGGTCCATCAGGGCGCGGACACGGGCGAGGAAGGCCGGGATCTGCGGCTGCGACTGGTTGTGCAGGTGGGACTGGAAGTCGAAGGGGCGGGTGCGTTTGCCGCCGGGCGGGGCGGGCGGATTGTCGGTCAGCGCCGGGTCATGCATGGCGAAATTGATCGCGTCGAAGCGGAAGCCGTCGACGCCGCGATCGAGCCAGAAGCGGGCGGCGTCCAGCAGGGCGTCCTGCACCGCGACATTGTGCAGGTTGAGCTGGGGCTGCTGGGGCAGGAAATTGTGCAGATAGTACTGGCCGCGGCGGGCGTCCCAGGTCCAGGCGGGCCCGGCGAAGACGGACTGCCAGTTGTTGGGCGGGGCGCCGTCCGGGCGGGCGTCCGCCCAGACGTACCAGTCGGCGCGGGGGCCGGTGCGGGTCCGGCGGCTGTCCTTGAACCATGGGTGCTGGTCCGAGGTGTGGGCAAGGACCAGATCGGTGATGACCTTCAGGCCCAGGGCGTGGGCGCGGTCGACCAGCCGGTCAAAGTCGGCCAGGGTTCCGAAGACGGGATCGACGTCGCAATAGTCGGCGACGTCGTAGCCGAAATCCTTCATCGGCGAGGTGAAGAAGGGGCTGATCCAGACGGCGTCCACGCCCAGAGCGGCGATATGGTCGAGGCGGGCGGTGATCCCGGCGAGGTCGCCCACGCCGTCGCCGTCGGAATCGGCGAAGCTGCGCGGATAGACCTGATAGATGACCGCGCCGCGCCACCAGTCGACGGCGGTCGTGGGTGAGGCGGCTGGGTCTGGAACCAATTCGGTCACACGGGGCCTTCCGGATCGAGGCGTCGGCCGACGCCGCCTCGGGACTTTGCAACGCCCGGCGGCCGGGCGATAGGTGGGCGGATGGTGGAGTGCAGAGGATGACCCGGACGATGCGGCGAGCCGGACTGTTCGGGATTCTCATCGCGCTGATCGCGGGCTCGGCCTGGGCCGAGGTGACCCTGACCTTCTATGCGCATCCCGGCGCCAGGGTGCGGGACGGAAATCTGTTGTTCCCCCACGCCTTCGTCCAGGCGACCGGCACGCTGGACGACACCGGCGAGGCGGTGGACTGGGCCGCCGGCTTCACGGCCCGCAATCCCGGGCCGCAGCTGCTGTTCGCCCGCGGGGCGGGCGTGGTCGAGCTGCCGAACCCCCGCTACGTCGGGGAGGGCAAACCCTATCTGCGGCTGACGGTAAGCGACGCGGCCTATCGCGCGGTGCGGGCGCGAGCCGACTGGTGGAACAGTCCGGAAGGCTCGGTCTACGACCTGCGGCGGCGCAACTGCATCACCTTCATCGCGGATCTGGCGCGGGTCGCCGGTTTGCAGACGGCGGCCGAGCCGTCGATGAAGCCGGGGACCTTTCTGGAGGCCACCGCAGCGCTGAATCCGGCGGCGGCCTGGCGGGAGCCCGAGACGGTGACCCTCACGGGACCAGCGGCTGACCCGCAAGCCGACGGGCGCTGATCTCGGCCTGCACCTCTTCCAGGGCGCGCGCCCGGGCTTCAGCCGAGGGGTGGTTCCACTGCGGATAGCGGACCCGCCAGTTGTAAGCGCCGAACCGGCGCCAGAAGGCCGGAGCGACCGAACTGTCGAAGCCGGCGCGGGCGACCAGATAGAGGCCGACCCGGTCCGCCTGCTGTTCGGCGCCGCCCGCCGCGCCGCCGAGAGCGGGAACGGTCTGGGTCTGGCGCCCGCGCGCTTCGGCCTCGTGCCAGTCGCGGTGTCCGAGGACGTGATGTGCGAGCTCGTGGCCAAGGACGAGGGCGAGCTCGTCGTCGCTCGTGGTGAAACCGGCCATGGCGGTGGTGATGAACAGGCGTTTGCCGTCCGCGCGGGCGTTCAGTTCGTCCGACGGGTCGAGCTGTACCTCATACCCACAGGCGCGCTGCGGCGTCACGGTCGTGGTCCTGTCCTGGCCTTCCCGCCGGAAGGCGATCTTCGCCGGTCCGCGGGCCAGCGCGAGGTCCAGTGTCCGGATATTGCGTTCCACGCCCTCGTATGCGGCCTCGCGGCGGGCCGCGCCGCGCGCCAGCGCTTCGTCGTTGACGCCCAGCAGCAGGTCGCCGCGCCGAAGACCCGCAAGCGCGGCCGCGGAGCCCACCGGAACCGAGAGCAGGCCCGGCAAGTCTCCTTCGAGTCCGAACCGGGCCTCGGCGTAGGGTCGCAGCTCGGGGCTGTACTGGCTCGCGGCGTGCAGCAGCCAGCCGGCCGAGTTGCGCACCGCCGGACAGAGTTCGGCGTTGGCCGCCGACAGGCGGTGGCCGACCCGCGCCACCCTCTGGTCCAGATCGGTGAGGGCGATCAGCCGCTGTTCGGCCGACGCCGCGACCTCCAGACTGGTCCGGGGGGCGGGCGCGCTCGACCCGCAGCCGGACACGGGCGCGACCGCAGCAAGCAGGAGGAGGGTGAGAGCGCGCGTGAGCCTGGCGGACATGGCCGCACCATGCGTCGGCGGGCGGCGTCCTGCCAAGCCGCGAATGCTCGCGCACGGGAGCGGCAACGAGCCGGCCTCTCCATTCAATCTTGAGAGGTGTCTGATCGGACACCACTTTATGATTGAGTCGCCGCTTGTCGTTTCGGTTGGCCGCGCTAGGGTGAATGCTTCCACTATTTCGCCATGCGGGTGCACCCATGTTCGACGGCCTGATCAGCAACCGCTTCAGCGGCAAGTCCCTTGAGTTTCTTGACGCGTTCGAGGGCTTCACAGGCCAGACACAGCGGTTCACAGGCGTGGGCGAAGCGGTCGATCCCGTGGAGCCGGTGGAGACGTCCTCGTTCGGGGCCATCGCCAGCTATCAGGTCTGCGCCTGCTGCGCCCGCTTCCATGGCCCGACGACCGACGCCGACGGAGGCCCGGTGTTCGGCCTGAACGCCGATGACCGGGGCGTTTTCGGGCCCAACGGCAAGCCCTCGTTGAGCTCGACAGACGCGGGCGCCCAGATCACCCGTACGAACCAGAGCTGGGCCACGGCGCTGGGCACGGCCGCCACGGTGACCTACGCCTTCCGTGACTCGGTCACGACCATGCCGACCGATACGACCGGCTTCTCCCAGTTCAACACCGCGCAGATCACCGCCACCCAGCTGGCCATGGCGGCATGGTCGGATGTGGCCAACATCACCTTCCAGCGCGTTCAGGAAACCGGCAGCCAGTATTCGAACAACGCCACCATCCTTCTGGGCAACTACGCCTCCGGCCAGGAAGGCGCAGCGGCCTTCGCCTATCTGCCGGGGACCATGCCGGGACAAACCGCCGCCGGCCAGGCCCACGGCGACGTGTGGATCAACAGCTCCCTGTCCTACAACGCCCTGCCGGTTCAGCAGGGCTACGGTCAGCTGACGCTGCTGCACGAGATCGGCCACGCCATCGGTCTCAGCCATCCGGCGGCCTACAACGCCAGCGCCACCGGCACGGTCACCTACGGGGCCAGTGCGATCTACTACGAGGATTCCCTCCAGTACTCGGTGATGAGCTACTTCAGCGAGGTCAACACCGGCGCTGATTTCCGCATCAACGGCCAGGGCGTGCGGGCTTATTCCTCCGCGCCCCTGCTTGACGACATCTCGGCGGCCCAGCGGCTGTACGGGGCCAATATGTCGACGCGAACGGGCGACACCATCTACGGGTTCAACTCGAACGCAGGCCAGCCCTGGTTCACTGCAAGCTTTGTCGGCGCACCCCTGGTCTTCTGCGCCTGGGACGCCGGCGGCAGCGATACGTTCGATTTTTCGGGCTATGCCATGGCTCAGGTCATCGATCTGCGTCAGGGGTCGTTCTCCAATGTCGGCGGGATGATCGGCAACGTCTCGATCGCGCTCGGCGCGGTGATCGAGAACGCCATCGGCGGCGCCGGCTCGGACACCTTCCGCGGCAACTCGGCCAACAACCGTTTCACGCCGAACGCCGGCGCGGACTTCGTCGACGGCGGTCTGGGCACGGATACCGTTGTGTTTTCCGGCGCGCGCGCCAGCTATACCGTCACCTGGGACGGTCAGACCGGAAGGGTCATCGGCAACGGCCAGACCGTGACCGTGACCAATGTCGAGTTCCTGCAGTTCACGGACCAGACCATCGCGGCGGCGCCGACGGGCGGCCTCGTTGTCGGCGGCGACATCACGAACGAGACCATAAACGGCACGGCCCTTGGCGACGTCATCGGCGGGCTCGGCGGAGCGGACACCATCAACGGCCTGGCCGGGAACGATACGCTGAACGGCGGCTCCGGCGACGATACGCTGAACGGCGGCGACGGCGATGACGTTCTGGTCGGCGCCTCCGGCAACGACACCCTGAACGGCGGCGCCGGCAGCGACACGGCCGATTACTCGGGCGCGGGCGCCGAGGTGACGATCAACCTCGCCAACGGCACGGCGACCGGCGGCGGGGGCGCCGACACCCTTGTCCAGATCGAGAACGTCACGGGGAGCGCCTTCGCTGACACCCTGACCGGGGACGGAAACGCCAACATCATTCGCGGCGGCGGGGGCATCGACACCATCCACGGCGGCGGCGGCGCGGACCAGCTGTTTGCAGGCGCCCCCGGCGAAGGCGGCGGCGCGCCGGACATCGTCAAGGGAATCTCCACGGCCAACGGCAGCATCGCGGCCGCCGTCTCGTTGACGGGCGCTTTCGACCTGCGCACCGATCCGGCCATCGGCAGCTCGAACACGACCCCGCACGCCACGGTGGTGGCTACGACCCACGGCGGGCTTGAGTACTACGCCATAACCGTCGTCGCCGGCGAGACGGTCGTCTTCGACATCGACAATGCGAGCTTCGACAGCACCTTGCGGCTGTTCAACGCCGGTGGCGCTGAACTGGCGAACAACGATGACAATGCCGAAGTCGGCACCCCGGCTACGGACTCCGCGCTGACGCATACGTTCGCCACCGCCGGCACCTATTACATCCAGGTCGCGCGCTGGCTGACCAATCCCGACGCGACAACCTTCACCTCGGGCCCGCCCCCGGCGGGCCAGACCTATACGCTCCATGTGTCGAGCCCCAGCCAGACCCCCGTGCCGATCACCTGGATCGGCTCGACCCTGAACGGAGACGCCGGCGCGGACACGCTGACCGGGGGCTCCGGGATCGACACGCTGAACGGCGGCGCAGACGACGACATCCTGAACGGAATGGGCGGCTCCGATACGCTCAATGGCGGCGACGGCACGGATACGGCCATCTATGTCGGCATGCGTTCGGCCTATACGATTTCGGTCTCCGGCGGCGTGACCACGATCGCCGGCCCTGACGGGACCGACACGGTGACGAACGTCGAGCGGCTGCAGTTTTCGGACATGGTCACCAACGCGGCCGGCGAACCGGTCGGCGGCCCCATCAACGGCACGGCGGGCGCGGACACCCTGAACGGCACCGCGGGAGCGGACACCATAAACGGTCTGGACGGGGACGACGTCATCAACGGCGCGGCCGGCAACGACACGATCGATGGCGGAGCCGGCGCGGACACGGCGGTGTTCTCGGGCACGATGGCCGGCTCGACCGTCACGACCAACGGCGCCGTCACCACCGTGGCGGGTCCGGACGGCACGGACACGCTGACCGGCGTCGAGTATCTGCGGTTTACCGACGGCACCCTGATCGTGGGCGCCGGCGGAGGGCAGCTGTTCCAGGGGACCGCAGGGAACGACACGCTGACGGGTACCGCATTCGCCGATGACATCCGCGGCGGAGCCGGCGACGATACGCTGGTCGGGGGAGCGGGCGCTGACATCCTGAACGGCGGCGACGGCGTCGATACCGTCGACTATTCGTCAGCGTCGGCCCGTATCGCCGTCTACCTGACCGAAGGCACGGTCTTCGGCGGCGTCGAAGCCCAGGGCGACACGCTCTCGGGCGTCGAGAACGTAATCGGCACCAACAGCATCTATACCGACTACCTGACCGGTAACGCGGGCGCCAACACGCTGAGCGGCCTGGCCGGGGACGACGAACTGCGTGGTCTGGGCGGCAACGATATCCTGATCGGGGGAGCAGGGGCGGACTTCCTTGACGGCGGGGCCGGCGACGACACCCTGGTCGGCGGCATCGGAGCCGACACCCTTGTCGGCGGCGACGG
>Ga0164290_1001439_pt1 | contig 34658 bp, 36 predicted proteins | sample Micstemetagenome_FD_108782 | JGI IMG/M metagenome (GOLD analysis project Ga0164290, IMG submission 108782) | Contaminated culture microbial community from soil near Moab, Utah, USA - Microcoleus steenstrupii SON62 (Illumina Assembly) | ecosystem: Environmental > Terrestrial > Soil > Soil crust...
GGCCTCTGACCTTCGTCCGGACCACACCGACGGGATCGACCTGTGGCAGGACTGGTTCGGACCCTTCCGCGACCAGCTCGATCCCTGGGCATAGGCGCAGGCGCTCCGGTCGGTGACCGGCGCGCCGGCCCCCAGCTCATGGCCCCAATGCCGTTTCGTTGAATCGCGCTTATGCGCATTTCGCGAACGAAGGAAGAACAACAAAAGGCAAGGTTAGGGCCGCTCCGCGCCCTAGCCGACTGGCGAAATTCTGACCCACAGCGACTTTCATCCATCCACTCGTGCAAGAAATTATCACTCGCCCACCCTGCTCGGTCATCGGGGAGTTTGGATGCACGGCTTTCGGCGCTTTGAGACACGATCCGGTTAGCTGGGCGTTCTTCGGGGTCAACGAGGTGGATTCACCCCACATCTTGTAGAGCTCGCTGGTGCCTCAACTAAGTGTTGACAAATCAGCGCGAGACTTGGAGCGTCCGGTTGCGGGCGGAGACAGCGGATGAGAGCAGAACGTCAGGCGTTCCTGAACGAGATCGCCGCGAACACGCCGCGCTTGCCCCGCATGATCTATTCGGCCGGAAGCGACCGCACTATCGAGGGCAAGGCCGATACGGTGACCATCGTGCTTGATCTTGACTGGCCCATGGGTAATGCGCCGGAGCCAACAGCTGCCGACCTGCCCGGCGGTTATCCAGGAAGTGCGTGGCGGACAGAGAGGGATTCGAACCCTCGGTAGGCTTTCACCTACACACGCTTTCCAAGCGTGCGCGATCGACCACTCCGCCACCTGTCCGTTTCCACGACGTCGCCCGAAGGCCTGCGTGCGCCGCCGGTCTGGTCTTTCCGGCGGAGGCAGGCTGATAGAACAAGCCGACCCCCTCGGCAAGCGCCGCCGAACATCCCATATGGGGATCAGACCGTTCGAGGAGTCCCCGCCATGCTGTCCGCCAAAACCCCCGAGATGCCCACCGCCGCCAACGCCCTGCCGGGTCGCGACCAGCCGGTGCGCACCGACGAGGTCCACTACGTCACCGGCCGGCCGCTGAAGGGGCCGCATCCGGAAGGGTTCGAGACCGCGATCTTCGGCATGGGCTGTTTCTGGGGCGTGGAGCGGGTGTTCTGGCAGCTGCCCGGCGTCTGGGTCACCGCGGCCGGCTATGCCGGCGGCCTGACGCCCAATCCGACCTATGAGGAGACCTGCACCGGCCTGACCGGCCATGCCGAGGTGGTGCAGGTCGTCTTCAATCCGCACGAGATCACCTACTCCGAACTGCTGAAGGCCTTCTGGGAGAACCACGACCCGACCCAAGGCATGCGCCAGGGCAATGACGTCGGCACCACCTACCGCTCGGCCCTCTATTGTCTGAACGACGCCCAGAAGGCGGAGGCGGAGGCGTCGCGCGACGCCTACCAGGCCGCCCTGACGAAGGCGGGACGCGGCGACATCACCACCGAGATCGCCCCGGCCGGGCCGTTCTTCTTCGCCGAGGACTATCATCAGGCCTATCTGGCCAAGAACCCCGGCGGCTACTGCGGCATCGGCGGCACCGGCGTGACCTGCCCGATCGGCGTCGGCGTCGAGGCCTGAGCATGGACCGGGCGGGGGTCGGCAAGGTCTGCCTGGCGCTGCCGGCGGCGACGCTGGACCATCCGTTCGGCGAGCATCACGACGCATACCGCGTCGGCGGCAAGATGTTCTGCATGGTCGGCGAGAGGGGCGGCATCTCGTTCAAGGTCTCGGACATCGCCTGGGAGGTGCTGACGGAGTCGGGCCACGCCCGGCCGGCGCCCTATATGGCGCGCAACAAATGGGTCAATCTGCCGCGCATCGACGACTGGCCCGACGACGAGCTCGCCGAACACCTGGCCATCGCCCATTCGATCGTGGCGGCGAAACTGACGAGGAAGGCGCGCGCGGCGCTTGGATTTCCGCCCGTCTGAACGCATGCTGTCCGGCAAATCAGGGAGACGCCCATGTTGGTCACATCCGCTCTGGCGGCGCTGGCGATGACCGCGGTCCAGGATCCGCCGCCGCCGGACCCCGAACAGCTCCGCAGCCTGCTCGCCTGCCGCGCCATGACCGAGGCCACGGCCCGTCTGGCCTGTTTCGACGCCGCCGCCGGGGCGCTCGAGACCGCCCACCGGGACGGCTCCATCGTGGTGATCGACCGGGCCGAGGTGGAGCGCGCCCGCCGCGACGCCTTCGGTCTGGACCTGCCCGCGCTGCCGCGGCTGTTCGGCAGAAGCGCCGGGCCCGAGCTGGTCGATATCGAGACCACCCTGGTCAGCGCCAGCCGCAATCCGCGCGACCAGTGGACCTTCCGTCTCGCCGACGGCACCACCTGGATGCAGACCGACAGCGACCCGGTGCAGTTCCGCAACCGGCCTGACCAGGCCGTGCGCATCCGCCGCGCGGCGCTGGGCAGCTTCCTGATGAACGTCGGCGGCAGCCGCGCGATTCGGGTCCGGCGCCAGTAGGTCGGGCGCCTACTCCGCCGGTCGCGCCTTCTCCTCCGCCAGCCACCGGTCCATCCGCTCGTCCAGCAACCCCAGCGGCAGGGCGCCGTCGACCAGCAGGGCGTCGTGGAAGCGGCGCAGGTCGAACCGGTCGCCCAGCGCCCGCTCGGCCCGCGTGCGGATCTCGCGCAGCCGGATCTCGCCGATCTTGTAGGCCGTCGCCTGGCCGGGCCATCCGATGTAACGCTGCAGCTCGGTCTCGATATTGTGCGGAGCCAGGGCCGAATTGTCCCTGAAGCACGCCCGCGCCTGTTCGATGTCCCAGCCCAGCCAGTGGATGCCGGTGTCGGCGACCAGCCGGCAGGCGCGCCACATCTCGTAGCTCAGCCGCCCGAACCGCTCATACGGCGTGCGGTAGAAGCCCATCTCCTCGCCGAGGAACTCGGCATACAGGCCCCAGCCCTCGGTGAAGGCGGTTACGTTGACCTCCTTGCGGAAATACGGGCCCGCCTCGGCCTCCTGCTGCAGGGCGATCTGGTGATGGTGGCCGGGCACCGCCTCGTGAAGGGTCAGGGCCGGCAGTTCATACAGCGGCCGCTGGTCCAGCCGGCCGGTGTTGACCATATAGCCGCCGGCGACGCCGTTCTCCATCGAGCCCGAGAAATACCGTCCGGTGGTGTAGTTGGCCTCGATCTCGACCGGCACGGGCCGCACGCCATAGGGCAGGCGGGGCAGGGTCGCGAACAGGGCGGGCATGCCGTCGTCGGCGCGCTTGGCCATCTCCGAGGCCTTCTCCAGCAGCTCCTCGCGGGTCGAGGCGTAGAACTGCGGATCGCTGCGCAGGAAGGCCAGGAAGGAGGCGAAATCGCCGGTCCAGCCGGCCGCCTGCATCTCCGTATCCATGCGGGCGCGGATGCGGGCGACCTCGTCGCGGCCGATCTGGTGGATCTGGTCAGGGGTCAGGTCGGTGGTGGTGTAGCCCTGCACGAGGAAGGCGTAGAGGTCGCGCCCGCCGGGGCGGTGCACCAGGCCGAGGCTTTCCGGCGCGCGCGGTAGATAGTCGTCGCGCAGGAAGCGCACCCATTCGCGACGGGCCGGCATGACGCCATCGGCGACCGCCGCGGCGGCGCGGGACCGCAGGGCGGCCTGGTCCGCAGCGCTGATCGAGGCCGGCAGGACGGCGAGCGGCTTGAGCAGCGGATCGGCGTCGGCCGACCAGGCCGTCTCCGGCTCCATCAGGCTCAGGGCGTTCTCGACCACCGAGCGCGGGTGGACCAGCCCGCTGTCCAGCCCCCGCCGGGCGTGGTCGAGCTGATGGCGGTAATAGTCCGGCATCGCCTCCAGCCGGGCGATCCAGGCCTCGGCGTCCTCGCGGGTCGTGATCCGCGTCACGCTGGCGATATAGGCCAGCGACTGGCCCGGTCCCCCCTCCGAGTTGAAGGCGCCGATCCGCCCGGCGTCGAGCGGGATGCGGGCGCGGGCGCGCTGCAGCACCCAGCCGAGGAAGGCGTGGTTCAGCCGGTCGTCGTCTTGCAGGCCTGCGGGGTCGATGGCCGCCAACCGGTCGGCGAATCCCTTCAGCACCGGCTCCTGGGCCAGTTCATGGGCGCGCGAGACGTCGGGCAGGCGAGACAGGGCCGCCCGATCGCCCTCCCGGCCGGCGCCGACCGGATTATTGGCCCTCAGCCAGGCCTCGTAGTCGGCGAGCAGGGCGGCGAGGGCCGGGTCGTCGGCGTTGCGGGTCGCCTCCGGGGGCGTCTGCGGCGCAGGCTGCTGTCCCGCCGCCGGCGAGGCGGCGGCGAGCAGGGCGGCGGCCCCGATGGCGATCACGAACTTCATGGCGTCCCTCCGTCAGGCGCGGGACTGCACCGGAGCCCGGGCCGCCCGTCAACCGCAGAAGGCGAAGAAGCGGTCGATATTGGCGGCGGAGGCCGGCTGCGGCGCATAGGCCTCGCGCTCGCCGTCGCGCCACTGCGCCATCCAGCCGACCTGGCGGAAACGGCGGAACACGGGCTCGGCCGTCGACGCCTCGGCGCTGAGAAACACGCCGTCGTGCAGTTGCGACGGCTCGGAACTGGCCCTGAAGCGCTCCGTCTCGCCGCCCGATTCGACATGGATCTCGGGCTTGGCGCCCTTTTCGGCGATCGCATGCAGCGCCAGCCGCCCCGAACTGCGGACGCACTCCAGGCCCAGTTTCAGGTCGTCGCTCTCGGCCAGGCCGTAGGCCAGACGGCCGCTCTCGTCATCGAGGTGATAGAACCAGTCATAGCCCTCGACCGGCGCGGGCGCGCCGCTGGACACGGCGCCCTCGACGAGGGCTGCGGCCGGCGGGTCGACCGTCCCGCAGGCGGCGAGGGCCACGGTCAGGCCGGACAGGGCGAGCAGGGCGGGGACGCGCATCCAAAGGTCTCCGGGCGATCAGCCCGAGCACAGTTCGGTGAAGCGGCGCAGTTTGGCAAGATGCGGCCGCGGAACCTCGACGGTTCGCTGCCGCTCACCCACGGCGGCGGTCATCCGGCCGTCGGCCGCGAAGGCCGCGAACACCGGATGGTCGGTGCGCAGCGCCAGCTTCAGGGCGCCTCGCTCGGCCGTCGATTCCGTGACGGCGACGGCCTCGCCGGCGGTGACCCGGGCCATGCCGGTCTCCGCCGCGCCGCCGTAGAAGGCCACGCGGGCCACGCCCGAGGCCGGATCGCACTCCAGCGTGAAGCGCAGGCTGGGCGTGTCGGGAACCTCATGGGCCAGGGCGACCCGGGCCTCATCGGTATAGAGCGTCCATGTCCAGGCGGTTTCGGGCGGCGCGGATTGCACCGCCAGGAAGGCGAGGCCGGCGATACTGGCGATCATGGTTCAGCCCCCGCTGAGTGGTCCGCTACAGGATGTGGTCAGACCGTGTCGCTTCCGCAATAGGCGAAGAACTCGCGAACCAGGCGCTGTTCGTCGCCGGTCGCGGTCAATTCGAAGTGACCGGCGTCGCCTTCGACGGCCAGCTTGCCGCTGTGGACGAGCTTCTGAAGGACCGGGGCCTCCAGGGCGATCCGGGCTTCATCGGCCAGACCGCCACTGAGCGGATCGATGGCCCCGGCCGTCATCGACGCCTTCACCAGGCGCGGGCTGGCGGGGTGGACGTCGCCATAGACGACCGCCTGGGCCTGGCCCGGCTCGCAGGTCATCATCAGAGCCAGCTGGTCCGAATTCGCCACGCCATAGGCCAGCTTGGCCATCGAATCTTCGTGGCTCAGGTGCCAGCCCATCGCCGGGGCGGCGGCATAGGCTTCCGGCGTGGAGTCGGTGGCCCGGGACTGTGCGGCGACCGCGATCAGACCGAGGGCGGCGACAGCTGGGATGGCGAACTTGAACATGAAAACGATACTCGCGTCTGACAGGCAAACGCGGGTTTCCGTTAACGGTTCACGGCTCCGCTTGGGCGGCCGCGACTCCTGGGCCTGTTCTGGCGAAAAGGTCACAGCCTGGGCCGACTTCGCCCGGCGACGCTCCATCGAGCGTGACAGCCCCGACGCCTTGTCATCCCGGCCGACGCAAAGCGGAGAGCCGGGACGGGCGAGGCGTTCAGCCATAGTTCCCGGAAGGCGCGCAGCGACTGTCCGGGAGACAGTCAGAGCCACCCTCAGGCTCTGCAATCACTCCGTCGGTGGCCGACTTTCTCCCGGCTCAGCCCTCCGGGCTGTCCGGGAGGCTTCGAGAGACGGTCCCCGCGTCCCGGATAGCGCCTGCGGCGCTTCCGGGATGACAAGGCCGTTGGCCCCTTGGGCCTGCCGGCGCCTCAGAACGGGCTGAACCGCTCGATCAGCGACTGGGCGGCCGGGGTCGCCTGGACCCGGCTGATGTCCCCGCGGCCGCCGTAGCTGATGCGGGCCTCGGCGATCTGGGTGTGGGCGATGGTGTTGGCCGAGCTGACGTCCTCCGGCCGCACTATGCCGGCGATGGTCAGTTCGCGGATCTCCCGGTTGGTCCGCACCTCCTGCCGGCCCTGGATGACCAGATTGCCGTTGGACAGGACGTCGGTGACCACGGCGGCGATGGTCAGGCTGACCTTCTCAGACCGGTTGACCGAGCCCGAGCCGTTGGCGGTCGACCCGCCCTCCAGCCCGACCAGGTTCTGCGGGTCGAAGCCGCCGGGGAAGGCCTGGCCGAGGCTGTTCTCGAGGCCGAAGAAATTATTGATGCCGGTGGAGATTTCGTTGGAGCGGCTCCGCGCCGTCGAATTCTGGGTCTGGGCCCGGTCGTCGATGTCGATGTTGACGGTCAGGATGTCGCCGACCCGTCGCGCGCGCTGGTCGCCGAAGAAGGTGCGCGCGCCGGTGCGCCACAGGCTGTTGGCGCTGGCCGCCCGGTCGGCGCGCTGTTGCTCGGGCGAGGGCAGATAGACCTGGCTGGTCGGCACCAGGGCGGCCGGATAGCCGATCGGCGCCAGTTCGGGGCCCCGCACGGCCTCCATGGCGGTCGAGCAGGCGCCCAGCGCCAGCGTCGAGGTCAGGGCGAGGGCGGAGGCGATCAGGGCGGTGCGCATGGGAACTCTTTCCGTCTAGCGGGCGGCGAACTGTTGGGTGCGGACGTCTCGGGAACCGGGGCCGGCGACGGCCTGGCCGGGGGCCGTGGCCACGGCGTCGATGACGCGGCCGGACTGCAGGTTGCGGATGGCGAAGCGCTGGCCCTCGGCCGCATTGCTCTCGGCGCGGCCGGTGATGGTCAGGCGCACGCCGGCGGCTTCCCAGAGGACCTCGACGATGTCGTTGCGGCTGATGATCCGGTCGGCATAGGCGGCGCGAACCGGGGCGGCCCGGACCGGGGCGGGCGCCGGGGCGGTCTGCTCCCCGGTCGAGGCCATGTTCGCCGTCGCGGGAGGAGGGGCGGCGGCGGCGTGACGCACGACGACCCGGCGCAGCCCGGTCGGATTTGCCCACTCCAGACCGGACTGGCGCGCCATGGCCTGCAACTGGCCTGCCTCGAAGACCGCCGAAGGGCCCGAACGGGCGCCGATGACGACGCCCGAGGCCGATCCGGCGCCGTCGAACACGTCGCCCAGGGTGATCTGGCCGTCCGCATCGACCGGATTGGCCTTCAGCGTCACCGGGCCGGCCAGGGCGGGACCCGCGAGCAGCAGGGCCGCCGCGGCGATGATCAGGGTCCTCACGACTTCACCTGCGCGCTGACCGACAGCATCTGGTCGGCGGTGGTGATGACCTTGGAGTTCATCTCATAGGCGCGCTGGGCGATGATCAGGGCGCTGATCTCCGACACGGCGTCGACGTTCGAGGCCTCGGTATAGCCCTGCAGCAGCTGGCCGAAGCCGACCTCGCCGGGAGCGCCGACATTGGCCGGGCCCGAGGCCGCCGTCTCCAGCAGCAGGTTGTCGCCGATGGCTTCCAGCCCCGCCTCGTTGAAGAAGGTGGCCAGTTCGATCTGGCCGACGACCTGGGGCTCGGTCTCGCCCTGGGTGATGACCTGCACCTGCCCGGACTTGGAGATCGAGACGTCGATGGCGTCCTGGGGGATCGAGATGTTCGGCTGCACCGCATAACCGTCGTCGGTGACCAGCTGGCCTTCGCCGTTCAGGGAGAAGTTGCCGGCGCGGGTGAAGGCCGTCTCGCCCGACGGCATCAGGATCTGGAAATAGCCGCGCCCGTCGACGGCGACGTCGTAGCGGTTGCCGGTCTGCTGCGGCGAGCCCTGTTCCGTGACCCGGTAGACCGAGCCGGCCTTGACGCCCGCGCCGATCTGGATGCCGGTCGGGACGACCGTGCCCTGGCTGGACGACTGCGCGCCCATCCGCTCGACGTTCTGGTACAGCAGGTCCTGGAACTCGGCCCGCTGACGCTTGAACCCGACCGTGTTCATGTTGGCGATGTTGTTGGAGATGACCTCCACGTTCAGCTGCTGGGCGGCCATGCCCGAGGCGGCGGTTCTGAGCGCTCTCATGTCCCGTTCTCCTTACGCGGCCCGGCCCAGGCGCTCGACGGCGCGGCGGGACAGGTCTGTGGTGTTCTCGATCATCCGGGTCACGCTCTCGTAGGCGCGCTGGATCTCGATCAGGTTGGTGATCTCGAGGATCGGATTGACGTTGGACCCCTCCAGCATGGCCTGGCGCACCTGGACGTCGTTGGCGGCCTGGGGGGCGGCGTTGGAGGCGTTGCGATAGAGGCCGTCGCCGCTCTTCTCGAGCACGGCGAGGGTGTCGAAGCGGACCACGCTGAGCCGGCCGACCAGTTCGCCGTTCTGGCTGATCGTGCCGTCGGCGGCGACGGCGGCCTGGCCGAGGGCGGGATCGAGGATGATGTCGCCGCCGTCGCCCTGGACGGCCGCGCCGCCCTGGGTGGTCAGACGGCCCTCGGGGTCGAGGGTGAAGGCCCCGTCGCGGGTGTAGGCGTCGCCGGCCCCGTCCTTCACCGCGAAGAAGGCTCCTTCGCCCTCGATGGCGAAGTCGAGGGTTCGGCCGGTCTGTTTCAGCGCGCCCTGGCCGAAATCGCGGCCGACGCCCTGGTCCATGACGAAGCTGACGCCGGGCCGGACGAAAGCGTTGCGGGCCCGCTCGCCGATCTCCTCGCCGAGCAGCAGCTGTTCGACCTTGAAGCCGGTGGTGTCCGCATTGGCGATGTTGTTGGCCACGATATCGAGCTCGCGGCGCAGCGTCATCTGGCGTGACAGTCCGACATAGGTGGCGTTTTCCAAGGGCGGCTCCTTTCGCCCTGGTCCTTCGCAACGGTCATGCCAACAGGGTTAATCCAGCAAACATGGGCGTTTCAGCGGTGAAGTCGTCCCCGGCGCCCGGCAGGATTTGCCGGTTCTTAGCGCCTCGTTAACCAAAAACGTCTCGAATGGATCGAGAGATTCTCGGGGCGAGCGGCATGTTCAAATTCGGCAAGAAGAAGGGTGGGGCGTCTGCGGACGACGACGCCGCCGTCCCGGCCGTCACCGACGGCGAAACGATCGACGGCGAAGCCGCTCCGCCGAAGAAAAAGAAGCTGCCCCTGCTGTTCATCGTCGTCCCCGCCGCCCTTCTGGTGCTGGGCGGAGGCGGCGGCGCGGCCTTCTTCCTGATGCAGCCCAAGGCCGAGGCCGCCGAGGGCGCCGATCACGGCAAGGCGGCCAAGAAGGACGATCACGGCAAGGCGGCCAAGAAGGGCAAGGACGGTCACGGCGCCGCGTCGGGTGAGGCCGACCCGGCCCTCGGCGTCATCAGCGAAGGCCCCGACGGCGTCACCTTCTACACCCTGCCGGACATGGTGGTGAACATCCAGGCGGCCGACGGCCGGCCCACCTTCCTCAAGCTCAAGCTGACGCTGGAGATGCACGACCACGCCCTGGCCGAGCAGCTGCAGGCCGAGATGCCGCGGATGCAGGACATGTTCCAGGGCTTCCTGCGCGAGCTGCGCCCCGAGGACCTGGCCGGATCGGCCGGCAGCTTCCAGCTGCGCGCCGAAATCCTCCGCCGGGTCAATCTGATCGCCGCCCCGGGCAAGGTCGACGCCGTGCTGATCGAAGAAATGCTGGTGCAGTAGGCATGACCGACGCCGCCTTCGCCGACAGCCCTGACCCGCTCGAAGAAGCCGATCCCCTGACCGAAGCCGAACCGGTCCTGTCGGAACGGGTGCTGAACCAGGACGAGATCGACAGCCTGCTGGGTTTCGACCTCGGCGACGACGACAGCGCCGAACGGACCGGCATCCGCGCCATCATCAACTCGGCCCTGGTCTCCTACGAGCGCCTGCCGATGCTCGAGATCGTCTTCGACCGCCTCGTGCGGCTGATGACCACCTCGCTGCGCAACTTCACCTCGGACAACGTCGAGGTCAGCCTCGACAACATCAGCTCGATCCGCTTCGGCGACTATCTGAACTCCATCCCCCTGCCGGCCATCCTCGCCGTCTTCCGGGCCGAGGAGCTGGACAACTACGGCCTGCTGACCGTCGATTCCAATCTGATCTACTCGATCGTCGACGTGCTGCTGGGCGGGCGCCGCGGCACGGCCGCCCTGCGCATCGAGGGCCGGCCCTACACCACCATCGAGCGGGTTCTGGTCCAGCGGATGGTCGAGGTCGTGCTGGCCGACGCCCGCGCCGCCTTCGAACCCCTGACCCCGGTCCACTTCAACCTCGACCGGCTCGAGACCAACCCCCGCTTCGCCGCCATCGCCCGCCCGGCCAACGCCGCCATTCTGGTGAAGCTGCGCATCGACATGGAAGACCGCGGCGGCCGCATCGAACTGCTGCTGCCCTACGCCACCCTCGAACCGATCCGGAAGATGCTGCTGCAGCAGTTCATGGGTGAGAAATTCGGCCGCGACAACATCTGGGAAGGCCACCTGGCCACCGAGCTCTGGACCACCGGCACCGAGGTCCGCGCCGTACTCGACGAGCAGCAGCTGCCCCTGTCCCAGGTGCTGAATTTCAAGGTCGGCGACACCCTGATGCTGAACGCCACGCCCGACTCGGACATCTCGATCCGCGCCGGCTCGATCCCCCTGACCACCGGCCGCATGGGCCGCAAGGGCCAGCATATCGCGGTCCGGGTCGAGGCCCCGATCGACGTCGAGACCGCCACAAGCCTCGCCAAGGGAAGACGCTGATGACCGGTATGATCCTCGACGGCGCGCTGATGCTGCTGCTGGTCGCCGCCCTCGGCTACGGGGTGCGGCTGGAGCGCAAGCTCACAGCCCTGCGCCAGGGCCAGCAGGCCTTCGCCTCCGCCGTCACCGAGCTCAACGCCGCCGCCGGCCGCGCCGAGGCCGCCCTGGCCTCCCTGCGCGCCTCGGGGCAGGAGACCGACCTGCTGCACGACCGCATCATCAAGGCCCGCGAGGTCAAGGCCCAGCTGGAATCCCTCATCGCCCGCGGCCCGGTCGCCGCCGCCGTGGCCGCCCCGGCCGCCGTCGCGGCGCCGGTGCGTGAAGCGGCTCCGGCGCCGGCGGCCTCGCTGGACGACGAACGGGCGGCCCGCATGGCGGCCCTGGCCGAGCGCATCCAGGGCATGGCCGCGCCTTCGACGGCCCGCGCTCCCGGCGGAAGCAATGTCGCGGCCATCCTCGGCGCCATGACCGCTAACCAATCCGCGAAGCAAAGCCTCAACCGCGCCCGCCGCAGTCTCGACGAAGACCTGTTCGCCGCCTGATCCCGGCGCCCCATCCCATTGAGTAGCCGATCATGAGCAAGATCCCCCGCCTGCTGCCCCTGATCGCCATCGCCATCGGCGGGGTGGTGGTCGTCCGCGCCGTCGGCGTGGCGCCGGGCCTGTTCGAGGGCGCCCGGGCCTGGGCCGAGGAGGCCGTGCCCGCCGCCGCCCCCGCCGCGCCCGCCGCCGCCGTCTGCGCCCTGACCCCGGAGCAGCTGGCCCAGCAGGCCGGCCTGTCGCCGGCCGAGATGCGCATCCTCAACGCCCTCAAGGACCGCCGCACCGAACTCGACGTCCGCGACGAGGACATGGCTTCGATGCTGCCGCTGATGATGGCCGCCGAGCAGAAGCTGGACGCCAAGACCGCCGCCCTCGCCGCCGTCAAGGCCGAGGTCCAGGCCCTGCTGGGTCAGGTCGGCGAGCGCGAGAAGGAAGAGGTCGACCGCCTCGTCGCCGTCTATTCCGCCATGCGGCCGCGCGAGGCGGCCCGGGTCTTCGCCACCCTCAATGACGACGTCCGCCTGCCGGTCGCCGCCGCCATGCGCCCGCGCTCCCTCGCCGCCGTCATGGCCCAGATGGAGCCCGCCGCCGCCCGCGAGCTGACCGAGAAGCTGGCCGGCCGGTTCGCGGCCCAGCGCCGCCTCGCCGCCCGCGCCGCCGCCGCCGAAACCGAAGCCGCTCCCGCGGCCCCGCCGCCCGCCGCGACCGCCGAAGCCGCGCCGAAGGCTCCCGCCGCCGCTCCCGCGGCCGCCCCGCCCGCAGCCCGCCCCCCGGCCCGCCGTCCCGCCCCCCGTCCGGCCGCCCGCACCCCCGCCCCGCCGCCGGCGCCCGCCGAACCCGCCGGCGAGCGCGCCTACGAGCCGGCGGCTGCGGAGAGCACGCCCGACCGCCCGCGCCAGTCGGTGCAGTAACAGTCTCCGATCCTTCTCCCATTGGGAGAAGGTGGCCGGGCGGAGCCCGGTCGGATGTGGGTCGGCTGGTTCATTCGGCGTAAGCCGCCGCTCCAATCCTGCGACGGCTTCGCCGACTCCCGCAATCGACCCTCGCCCTTTCGCCTTGCCGATCGCTTCGCTCCCGGAGGCTCAAGCCCTCTCCCAACGGGAGAGGGTTTCCGATCGCCCAAAGAAAAGGGCCGCCTCCCTGCGGAAGCGGCCCCAAATCCTTGGAACGGGGATGATCCCTATTCGATGTCTTCGTTCAGCAGGCCGACCTTGAAGAAGCCCTTGGCCTGCAGCTCGTTCATGACTTCCATGAACTGGTTGTAGGTGACTTCCGGGTCGGCGCGGATGAAGACCCGCTCTTCCTTGCACGCCGGGTCGCCGCCGCCGAGGGCGGCGCAGACGTCGGACGCGAGGCCTTCCAGCGACGACTGCTGGGCGGCGATGAAGATCGAGCCGGTTTCCTGGACGGTGATGTAGACCGGCTCTTTCTGGTCTTCCGGGTTCACCGGCGGCACCGCCGGCGGCAGGTCGAGGCGGATAGACACCGTGGCCATGGGCGCGGCGACCATGAAGATGATCAGCAGCACCAGCATGATGTCGACGAACGGCGTGACGTTGATGTCGGCGTTCTGGTCAATGGTGTGGCTCTTGCCGCCACCCGGTCCGGAAAGTTTGGCGCCCATGCGCTGGTTCTCCATCAGGCCCGGCGCGACACGCGGCGAGCGACGCTAATAGCTTCGGACCGTCTCTTGGCGTCCCCGGCCCGGCTTGTAAAGCGGGTTCGGGCCGAAGAGGGTTCCATCGCGGGTTCCACCTTCGCATTACGCCTGTGAGGCGAGCCTTCTAGCCCTTGGCCAGCTTCAGGAAGCGGTCCTTCAGCGCCCCGTCGGACTTGAAGGCGCCAGTGAACCGCGTCGTGATGGTCGAAACGTGGCGGTGGTGGACCCCCCGCGTCGTCATGCACTGGTGCTCGGCGTCGATCAGTATGGCCACGCCGGCCGGCTGCAGATGCGATTCGATGGCCGCCGCGATCTGGTTGGTCAGCACTTCCTGGGTCTGCAGCCGGCGCGAGAAAATCTCGACCACCCGCGCCAGCTTGGAGATGCCGACCACCTTCTCGTTCGGAATGTAGGCGACATAGGCCTTGCCCAGGAACGGAGCCATATGGTGCTCGCAGTGGCTCTCCACCTCGATGTCGCGCAGCAGCACCATGTCGTCATAGCCCTGCACATCCTCGAAGGTGCGGCTCAGCTCCTTCTCGACGTCGGCGTCATAGCCGTCGAACCATTCGCCATAGGCGTCGACGACGCGCTTCGGCGTGTCGATCAGGCCGGGGCGATCCGGATCGTCGCCGGCCCAGGCCAGCAGGGTGCGGACGGCCTTGAGGGCCTCCTCCCGCGAGGGGCGCAGGGGGGCATCGTTGTCGCCGACCAGGAGAGGCTTGACGGGGGTGACGCTCATTCTCGATCTCTGAAGCGGCGAAGTAGCGCCGGGGCGATGGCCACCGGAAGGACGCGCGCCGCTCTCCCTTTATTCTCGCCCGACATACTGTCGAGTATGGGGCAAGGCGGCTATATGGGCGATCCCGTGCGTACCGCAAGAAAACTCAAGGCGCCTGCAGCCCGATGCCGCTGACGATCCACGACACCCTCCACCGCGAAAAGCGCGTGTTCGAGCCGCGCGACCCTGAGCGGGTGACCCTCTATGTCTGCGGCCCCACGGTCTATGACTACGCCCATATCGGCAACGCCCGCCCGCCCGTGGTCTTCGACGTGCTGGTGCGGCTGCTGCGGCGCGAGTACGGGGCCGACAAGGTCGTCTACGCCCGCAACGTCACCGACGTGGATGACAAGATCAACGCCAAGGCCGCGAAGGAAGGCACGCCGATCGGCGAGGTCACGTCGCGCTACGAGGCCGCCTATCTCGAGGACATGGCCCGGCTGAACGTCTCGCCGCCGGACCTCGCCCCGCATGTCACCGACCATATGGACGCCATCGTCGCCCAGATCGGCGCCATCATGGACCAGGGCTGCGCCTATGCGGCCGAGGGCCATGTGCTGTTCGACGTCTCCTCCTACGAGGCCTACGGCCGTCTCTCGGGCCGCAATCTCGACGACATGATCGCCGGGGCGCGGGTCGAGGTCGCGCCGTACAAGAAGAACCCGCACGACTTCGTCCTTTGGAAGCCGTCGAAAGAGGGCGAGCCGTCATGGCCGTCGCCGTGGGGCGAGGGGCGTCCGGGCTGGCATATCGAATGCTCGGCCATGATCGAACAGACGCTCGGCCTGCCGATCGACATCCACGGCGGCGGCGTCGACCTGGTCTTCCCGCACCACGAGAACGAGATCGCCCAGGGCGTCTGCGCCCACGGCCACGCCCATGATCCCGCGGCCCATGCGGAATACAGCCGCTACTGGATGCACAACGGCTTCCTCACCGTCGACGCCGAGAAGATGTCCAAGTCGATCGGCAATGTCCTGCTGCTGCACGACCTGGTGCAGGCCATCCCGGGCGAAGTGGTCCGCTGGGCCCTGCTGTCGGCCCACTACCGCCAGCCGCTGGACTGGAACCAGTCCCTGCTGGACCAGAGCCGCAAGGCGCTGGACCGGCTCTACGGGGCGCTGCATCGCTCCGCCGCCATCGAGGCCTCGACCGACGAGCCGCCGGCCGACTTCCTCAAGGCCATCGAGGACGACATCAACACCCCCGGCGCCATGGCGACCCTGTTCGCCCTGTCCAGCGAGATCGAGCGCGCCATGACCGCGGGAGATCACGGCGTCGTCGCCCGCGCGCGGGGCGAGCTGATCGCCGCCGCCGCCATCCTCGGCGTGCTTCAGGCCGATCCCGGCGAGTGGCTGGAGGGCGAGGTCTCCGACGCCCTTCGCACCGAGGTCGAAACCCTGCTGGAGCAACGCGCCGCCGCCCGCGCCGCGAAGGACTGGCCCGAGGCCGACCGCATCCGCGACCGCCTCAACGCCCTGAACGTCGTCGTCATGGACGGCCCCGACGGCGCCACCTGGCGGGTCAAGGGGTAGAGGGATCTCCTTCCCGATGGGAGAAGGAAAACGCCATGACGCTGTGCTGGCAATCCGCGAAAACATAGTCTGATTGTGCGGACGATTGTCTTGTCTATCAAAGACTTGGCTGATTCTAGACACAATCGATCATCACGGCTGGAGGCGGCCGTATAATACTCCCATCCCGTCGGTGGGGAGGGCGTCGGATCCACGTTCCTCGATGTCGGCGGGCTGTGGTCGAGCGATGAAGCCCGGGCGGAGGAGAGTCCGGGGGTCCTCGTCGGGCAGGGATGGATCCTGCCCGCTTGCTCGCCGCGCGCCTTTGGATGGAACCGCTACTGACACGAACACGGTCAGCAAGTTTCGCCTTCCGGCCTCTCCGCAAGGAAGGGTCCGGGACGCCGGTGAGGCCCGAGAAGGGCCGCCAGCCGGCGGGGCGAGTGGATAACGGCCACGCGGGGCAGCCTGTCTCGTCGAAACGGTAAACTTTTAATCGCAACCGGGCGAGGCCCGGCTGTCCCGCGCCCTCCCCAACCGCTTCGGAAGAAGCGGCGCCGAGTCATGTCTTCTCCTTACCCGGGCGGGAAGGAGACGGCTATGACAATCAGATCAGCGCCGGCCGCCTCAGGTGATCCGCTTGGCCGACGGCGGATCGCTGGCCGGGAAACTCTCCTCGACGCTCTCGTCGATCAGGGCCTCCTGGCGGTTCTCGGCCTTGCGCTCGTCCTCGCACAGCTGATCGGGCTTGCCCTCCGCGCGAGGAGCCTTTCGGGCGTAGGAGCCGTCGTCGGCCGGGGCCTGCTGGTGGTCGGGTTTTTGGGTGGTCATGGTCCGGCTCCTCAATTCTTCGGATGGTCTTCGTCGCCGTCGGGGCCGTACCCAAGGTCGGAGATGTCGTCGTCGGACAGGCGTTTGGCTTCCCAATGGGCCGCGCTGGCCTGGGCTCCGCGCACGTTCCGCATCAGACCGGTGTAGACCAGCTCGACCTCGTCCGGTCCGCTGACCCCCGCGCTCTCCCCGTCGATCTCGGTCAGTCGCTCGCCGTCGACGCCCAGCAGGGCGTCGGCCTCGGCCTCGATGCCGGAGGCTCCGAGCTCCTCGTCGATATCGTCGATGGCGTCCTCGTCGAACTCTTCCTCGTCCGCGTCGCCGGCCGCCTGGGTGACGTCCAGCACCGGGTCGGCCTCGTCCGGCAGGATGTCGCCGTCGCCCTCATCGTCGATGTGGGTTTCGTCAAAGGTTTCAGACTGTTCCTGATCGTCCGAATAGTCGTCGAGTTCGGGCATGCGAACCTCCCTGTGCGGAAGGACAACGCCGCTGAGTCAGACCGCGTTCCAGCCCCTGGCGACGGCCTGATCCAGCGCCGCCCGCATATCGCCGATCACCGCCGGCCAGCCGTCGACCGCGGCCCGGACGAAGATTCGGGCGCCGGGATAGAAGACATAGCCGTCGGTCTTCATCAGGTGCCAGTCGTCGGGCGCGGCGACCATCCAGGTCCGCGCCCCGCAGGCGGCCGCGATATTGGTCCCGGCGATGCCCGGCCCGATCACCAGGTCGCAGGCGACGGACAGGGCCGCCACATCCTCCAGATCGTCCTTCAGATTGATCGGCGGCGTCCAGATGCGCACCCCCGCGGCCTCGGCGGCGGCCAGGTCGGCCGTCACATCGCCGCACTGCAGATTGACCATCAGGCAGCCCGGCGTCCGCAGGATGGGCTCCCAGAGTTCGAAACTGCCGGCGAAGAAGGCGGCCCGGTTGCCGCCCATCTTCAGGCTCTTCCAGTGCAGGCCGATCTTCTGCTCCGGCCCCAGCTTCTCCAGCACGCCCTTCCAGAGGGCGACCCGTTCGGGATCGGGCCGGATGTAGCCGTCGTGTTGCGGGAAGGACTCCACCGACGGACGGTAGACCGTCAACAGGCTGGCCATGGGCGTCCAGAAATCCGGCGCCTCGTCCTCCGGCAATTCCTCGATGAAGGGCACATAGCGGGTCAGCCGGCCCTCCAGCCTCACCGCCCGGTGTCCGCCCACGGTCGCCTTGGGGAAGCTGCGCTGGAACAGGCCGACCATGCGCGGCTCGACGGCCAGGAAGACCTGTCCCTCGGGGCCGACCGCCTCGATCACGTCGTCCATGCAGTTGGCGAACACCAGTTCGTCGGCGATGCCCTGTTCCCCGACCACCAGCAACCGCTTGCCGCGAATGTCCTGTTCGGCCGGAACCCAGCGCGGCGCCGCCACCGCCATCTGCAGCGCGTCGGGCAGATGGGGACTGAAGCGGACCTCATAGGCCTCGAAGCCCTCGGGCAGGCGCGCCTCGCCCATCAGCATAAGCGCCCGGGCCATGGTCATCATGGCCACTTCATAGGCGTTGTCCGCGCCCGGCAGCGCCGCCTCCATGTCCTCCAGGGCTCCCGCGATGTCGCCCAGCGGCCGCCGGACATTGGCCCGGTTGTAGCGCGCCTTGGCGAAGTCGGGATTCAGCCGCAGCGCCTCCTCGAAGAAGGTCAGGGCTTCGTCCAGCCGCCCCTGGTCGTTCAGCACCGTGCCCAGCGTGTTCCACAGAATGGCGCTCTCCGGCTCGATCTGCAGCATCGGCCGCAGGGTCTCGATGGCGTCGGCATAGCGCTGCTGGTCGCGCATGACGCAGGCCAGGTTATTGGTCGCATCGATATGGCCGGGTCTGGCCGCGAGGAATTTGAGCAGCAGCTTCTCGGCGATCTCCAGATAGCCCAGCCGCTGCGCCAGCCGCCCCAGGTCGTGGGCGATGTCGGTATGGTCGGGCAGCAGCTTCAGGGCCGCTTCATAGGCGTGAAGCGCGGGCCCGAACCGATTGGCCTTCTCCTGACAGATCGCCAGCACATGCCACGCCAGACCGCTGGTCTCGTCGATCTCCAGCGCGGCGATGGCCCGCTGGGCGCCGGTCTCGAAATCGTTCGCCCGGATCGCGGCCAGCGACGACTTCAGGGTATCCATCACCTTCTTCTGGGACCTGGCCGACCGGTTCGATCCGGCGGCCAGCGAGCGCGAGATCTGGCGGATGGCCGCGGGGGAGGCGGCGTCGCCGGCCATGCCCTGCACCGCCAGCACCGGCGCGTGGGCGGCGTCGTCTGCGACGGACGAGGAGGGGTGTGAAGCGGGCATCGATCACTCGGACTGCGAATGAAGCCAGCTAAGGGCCCTATCCACAATACATGGTTAACCACGACTCTTTAGCCTGCGTTCGTTCCCGGCTTCCTAACGTCGCCGTGCGCCTGACAGGAGACGCCCCGAATGCCGCTGAAGCTGTCGCTGAAGCCCGGCGAGAAATTCGTTCTCAACGGAGCCGTCGTCCAGAACGGCGACCGGCGGGGCGTACTGATCCTGCAGAACAAGGCCAGCGTGCTGCGCGAGAAAGACATTCTGCAGCCCGAGGACGTCAACAGCCCGGCGAAGCGCGTCTACTTCCCCGTGATGATGATGTACCTGGACGAGAGTTCCGCGGCCAAGGTCTATGACGAGTTCGCGCTGCGCCTGACCGAGTTCATGGGCGCGACGCGCAATCCGCAGGTGCTGGCGGACTGCGTGGCGGCGTCGCGCCACGTGATGGCGCGCGAATACTACAAGGCGCTGATGGCGGCCCGGAAACTGGTGGATTACGAGGAAGGTCTGGCGAATGTCGCTTCAGGCATACAAGACCGCGGCGACGCGGGCTGAAAACCCGCGCGAGATGGAGTATCGGCTCTTCGGGCAGGTGACCCGGGCGCTGATGCACGCCTCGACCGTGGAGACATCCGACGTCGCCACGCGGATCGACGCCCTCGACTGGAACCGCCGCCTGTGGTCCGCCCTGGCCACCGACTGCGCCAGTCCCGAGAACGCCATGGACAAGTCCCTGCGGGCGCAGATCATCTCCATCAGCCTGTTCGTCAGCAAACACTCGTCAGCGGTCATGCGCGGCGAGGACGACTTCCAGGCCCTGATCGACATCAACAAGATGGTCATGCAGGGCCTGGCCGGGCCGGGCTCGGCCCAGGCGGCCTAGCCGGCGCGGCGGATCAGTTCGTCGGCGAGGTCGGCGGTCAGATAGCCGTCGGCCAGCCGCCCGGTGGCCATCTGCCAGCGGCGCAGCGCCGCGCGGGTGTTGGCCCCTATCACCCCATCGACGCCCTGGGTGTCATAGCCCATCGCCGTCAGGGCCCGCTGGGCGCCGATACGCTGGTCGCGCGACAGCGGGCCGTCGTCGGGCCAGGTCCCCACCAGGCCAGGCCGTCCCTGGATGCCGTCGGCGGTCAGGCCGATGGCGAGGGCGTAGCTGACCGAATTATTGTAGCGCCGGATGACGTAGTGGTTCGGCAGGGCGAGGAAGGCCGGGCCGCGCGCGCCCTGCGGCAGCAGGATGGTCGCCTCCTCGCGGGCTTCCGCCGCGTTCGGCGCGCCGCCGTGAGCGAGGGTCACCCCCTTCGCCGCCCAGTATGACCAGGGATGCCGCGCGCCCTCGGCTTCCGAATAGTCGAAATTCGACGGCAGGCGGACCTCGTAGCCCCAGGTCTGGCCGCGCTTCCAGCCGGCCTTCTCGAGCAGGTTCGCGGCCGAGGCGAGGGCGTCGGCGTCCGACCCCCAGATGTCGACCTTGCCGTCGCCGGTCTCATCGACGCCGAGGCGCAGATAGTTGTCGGGCATGAACTGGGTCTGGCCCATGGCCCCGGCCCAACTGCCTTTCAGCCCGGCCCGCGCGCGACGGCCGTCGACGACGATGTCCAGCGCGTCCTTCAGCTGGGCCTCGGCCCAGTCGCGACGCCGGCCGTCATAGGCCAGCGTCGCCAGCGAGCGGATCACATCGAAATCGCCCTGCACCTGGCCGAAGGAAGACTCCTGGGCCCAGACCGCGACAAGGATCTCGGACGGGACGCCGTAGCGCTGGACCACCCCCCACGGCACGCGGTCGGTGCGCTGGCGGGCCTGGGCGATGCGGGTCGCGGTGACGGCGTTCTGGATATAGGCGCCGGCGGGGCGGCTGAACTCGGGCTGGTTGCGGTCGAGGCGGATGACCGTGGGATCGGGCTCCAGTCCGGCCAGTTCGCGCTCGTAGGCGGCCCGGCGGGCCCCGCCGTGGCGGGCGAGGAAGCCCTGCTTCCAGCCGTCGAACCCGGCCTGGTCGACCGGCGGCGGCGTGGGGGCGGGCGGAGGCGCCGCCGGCGTCGGATCCGGCTGGACGGGCTGGGGCGCGGGCGGCGGCGCCATGGTCGGCGGTTCCGGCAGCATGGGAGCGCAGGCGGCGACCGAGGCGATGAGGATGAGGCGAAGGCTGAAACGCATGATTTCCAAGCTAGTCTCCCCGGCGCCCGGGGGCCTCATAACAAGTCCGCGAGTCGGATGAACAGATATAGCGCCCGGGTGGAGAAAGCGTTGCTGTAAGATTCGCAGCGTGGCTCATTAACCTTCAATCCAGAGGGGCGGGTAACCAGTCCGGGCGTAAAAGGCGGGCGCTCTCTGAGACCGATACGGCCTGGTGGCGGAGGGGCGACGCGTCGGGCCCGCAAGCCCGAAGACCCTCCGTTCGACCCGGAGGCCAGGCCTCCAGTCCCCGCCCGCCGATCGGTCGGGGCCCTGGATTTCAGATGATCAGGCGGGATGTCTCAAACGACTGTCCGGCTGGTTGACGAAGCCGGCGGGCCTCTCTATACGCACCGCTCCGCCGCAGGTCCGCCTTGCGGCTTTTCTGTTTTGCTTTGCCTCAGGACGACGACCATGAAGGTCCGCAGCTCGCTCAAGTCGCTCAAGGGTCGCCACCGCGACTGTAAAGTCGTGCGCCGCAAGGGCGTCGTCTATGTGATCAACAAGACCGATCCCCGCTTCAAGGCGAAGCAGGGCTGATCCTGCGCTCAGGCAGGCCGCGACCGCGTCGCGGCCGATAGCGCACAAGTCGGTCTATCCACAGGTCGCGGGCTTTGTCCGCGGCCTTTTTCGTGCCTGATGTTGAGCCGGCCGGACAGGCGTGGTTAGCGTCCGGCCTCTGTTTCATTCCCGCTTTTCAGGAGTCCGCCCGTGGCCGACGACGCATCCTTCGACGCCAGCCCCGACGTCCTGACCTCGGCGGCCCAGGGCCGCCTGCGCACCGTGATCGAGCGCCTCGAGCGTCTGGAAGAGGACAAGGCCGCCGTCATGGCCGACATGAAGGAGGTCTTCGCCGAGGCCAAGGGCGAGGGCTACGACGTCAAGATCCTTCGCAAGGTCATCCGCATCCGCAAGCAGGACAAGGCCAAGCGCCAGGAAGAGGACGCCATCCTCGACCTCTACATGTCCGCCCTCGGCGAGATCTGACACTGAAGCGAACCGGCTTTGGCGGGGGGAAAGGCGGTTCGAAAAAACCGCCCTCCAGTCCGTTCGAGGCGGAACGCAAGGCGGCTCAGCGCGCCGCTCTCAACGCCCTCAGACGCGCCCGCCGCGCGGCCGATAAGGCGGGCGTCGCCCTGTCCGAATGGGAAGGCGAGTTCCTCGATTCGGTGTCCGAACGGGTCAAGACCCATGGCCGGGCTTTCGGCGATCCCGAACTGGGCGCGCCGGGTCAGGCCCTGTCGTCGATGCAGGGCCGCAAGCTCAAGGAAATCGCCGCCAAGGCGAAAGGCGAGGAGCCGAAGCGGCGCTGGGGGCGCAAGGCTCCCAGGCCGTCCGACGGCTGATCAGAACAGGATCTTGCGCAGCGACAGGCTGATGCTCCGCCCCTCGGGATCGAGATAGTCCGGCTGGTAGTTCAGCGGCGTATCGCCGGCGCTGCTGGTGACCTCGGTGCGGCTGTCGAACAGATTGTTGATCCCGAGCTGCAACCGGGACCCCTTCAGCCACGGATACCGCTCGACCCACGACGTCTGGGCGCCGAGATCGACGAACATGTTCAGATTGACCGTGGTCCGGCCCGAGAAATTCAGGTCAGGCCCGGTACCGCCGTCGATCCGGGTGCTGTCGGTCCAGTTTGCGCGCAGGAAGGCGCCCATGCCGCTCTTGAACACGCCCACCTGTCCCTGAAGCTCGTGACGCGGGCTGCCGCCGCGGCCGGAGGTGGCGGCGCCGTCCAGCAGGTCGAGGATCGGCAGGCCGTCGGCGATCAGGATCTGATCCTGAATCCGGTAGGTATGGTAGATCGAGATCATGTATCGGCCCTGACCCGGCTGCATGGCGCCGCCGCGGCCGCCGCGACCGCCGCCGCCGCCCATGCGGATCTGGGGGCCGTCGCCACCCCGCCGGGCGCCGCCCCCGCCGGACGGCGGCCCCCCGATGATCACCGGACCGGCCGCGCCTGGCCGACCGCCCGCCCCGGGCGCGGGCGCCGTCGGGGTCCCGAAGGCCTTCGAGAAGTTGAAGCCGGTGCGGATATCCTCACGTTCGGCGCGGGCGAAATTGAGCGGCCGGGCGTCGATCGAGATCAGGGCACCGACGGTCTCGCCCGGCTCCGGGTCAGCCCGGGTGAAGCGGCCGGGCAGGGCGGCTTCCAGTTCCGGCGTGATCGTCGGGAAGCTGTTGATCGAATTGTCGATGGCGGTCCGGGTCCAGGTCGAGCTGAGGCTCAGGTTCTCCTCGGTGAACGGCCGCAAGGTGATCCCCGCCTTCCAGACCCGGCGGTCCTCGGCGTCGAGGTCGGCGTTGCCGCCGTCGATTCGGGAGACGAACACGGTCTCGCCCGACGCCCCGGCGGCGAAGTCGAACACCGGGACGTTCGGCGTCGAGATCACCGGATCGTTGAGCTGGCCGATCGACGGCGCGCCCTGCTCGTCGGTGTAGCTGACGAGGAAGGACACCTTCTCGATCGGGCTCCAGTTCACGCCCATGCCGACGCTGGTCAGGCCGCCGAAGTCGGACAGGTCCTCGTAGCCGGCGTTGAAGTTGATCGACATGTCGCCGAGCATGGACAGGACTTCGGCCCGGGTGCTGGCGATGGGGATGTTGAAGCTGGCCTGGCCGTTGTAGCGGTCCCGCGACTGCGACCGTTCGATGGTGTCGCCCGAGCGGACGCTGGTGGAGTCCAGCGAGCGGGTGTCGGCCCCGAACTTGATCGTCGAGGAGATCCCGCCTGCCGGCAGGTCCCAGACGTCGCCGTTCAGCACCAGTTCGGTGGACAGGACCTGCGACACCGATCTGGCGGCGTCGTTGGGCGCACGGGCGAAATCCGCGGGGACGAGAGGGGCGAAGGGATCGGCGCTCAGATCCGCTGCCGCCAGCCGGGCCTGGAACGGCGCCTCGCTGTAGCCGCGGCCGGTGACGGTGTCGGTCTCCACGCGATCGTAGTTGCCCGCCAGGGTCCAGCGCCATTCCTCGCCGAGGAAGCCGTCGAACAGGACGCCGACCCGTCCGGTCAGGGTGTCGCTCTTCCGGCCGAGGGCGGCGGCGTCGTCCAGATAGCGATAGACCAGAACGTCGTCCGAGAAGGGCGAATACGGATTGCCGTCCGGCAGGGTCAGCACGACCCCGGGCAGGCCGTTGAAGCTGCGGCTGCTGGTGTCCTCGAGGCTGCCGCTGAAGGTCATCTGGGTCGTGCCGTTGAGGTCGTTCTTGAACGTGCCCCCGACGGAGGAGCTCTCCGTGGCCGACATCAGGGTGCGATAGGCGCCCAGATCGCCGGTGCGGGGATCGCCGTAGGCGGCGGCGAAGTCGTTCAGGGTGAAACCGGCGGTCGGAACCGGGGCCACTGTCGCGGTCTCTCCGACCTGGCCTGACAGGGCCGGATCGATCTCTGTCCCGAAGGGGACTCCCGAGATGTTGCCGATCAGATCATACGGGGTGGAGCCGGCCTCGCGGATCAGGTCGCGCTCGCTTTCGAACAGCGGCGTGGCCCGCTCGTGCTCCAGCTCCAGCGACCAGCGCTGGGCGCCGGAGATGCGCAGCAGGTTGGACTCGAATTCCGTGACGCTGCGGCCGCCCGCGGTCGGCACGCGACCTTCGATCTGGGCCGTGACCGAGCGGAAATTGTTCTTGAGGACGAAGTTCACAACCCGCTGGTCGGCGCGGTAGCCGTATTCGAGGGCGACCTCCTCCGGGAGGATGTCGACGCGTTCGATGGCCTCCGGCGGAAGGCCTTGGATCTCCCGAAAACCCGATATCCGCCGGCCGTTGACCAGAGTGACCGGCTGACCGCCCGATCCCCGCGAACTGCGGGTGACCGGTTCGAGGTAGGTCAGCAGTTCGGCGATGCTGGCGGCGCCGTAGGACTGGATCTCTTCGGCGCTCAGGGTCAGGTCCGGCGGGATGTCGCTGTCGACGCTGCCACGCGGTCGGGCGCTTGAGACAGTGATCGTGCCCAGGTCGACGGCGCCTTCGACATCCTCGTCCGTGGCCAGGGGAGGCGCCGGTTCCGGATCCTGGGGGGCGACCTGGCCGGGTTGCTGCGGCGGCGACGCAACGGGCGCCGGCGCGGTCTGGATCACGCCGGCCATCAGGCCGGACAGGGCGGTCGTCACGAGGAGCATAAGGCGTTACCGGTACGGGGAGGGACTTGGCGTTGAACGTGCCACCCCGGCATTTCCGTCGTGTTTCGCCGACGATACCGGGAAGTCGTGATCCCGCTCGAGCGGAAGAGTCAGCCCGCTTCCTTCAATGCGCCTTCCAGCCCCTGTTCGCGGACCTTGCGGTACAGGGTCGAGCGGCCGATGCCGAGGCGGCGGGCGATCTCGGACATGTGGCCGGCGTAGACCTCAATGGCGTGCTGGATCAGATCGCGCTCGATCTCCTCCAGTGTGCGCAGATGGCCGCGCTCGTCGAGGATGCGGATCGGCGTGTCCGGGAGGGGCGGCAAGTCGAGTGCGGACGGCCCGGACGCGGGGCTTGTCGCCGCAGCGTCGCCCTCGCCATGCTCCATCGGCAGGAAGGGGGCAGCGACCCCGGACACGGCCGGAAAATCGTGGGGCTGAAGGAAGGGCGAGTCCGACAGGACGATGGCGCGATAGACGGCGTTCTCCAGCTGGCGGACGTTGCCGGGCCAGTCGAAAGCCGACAGCAGGGCCAGGGTCTCGGCCGCGCAGCCGGAGACGCGCTTGCCCTCCTCGACATTGAAGCGGGCCACGAAATGCTCGACCAGGGCCGGAATGTCCTCGCGCCGGTCGCGCAGGGCGGGGGCTTCGATCGGGAAGACGTTGAGCCGGTAGAACAGGTCCTCGCGGAAACGCCCGTCGCGCACCTGTTCCGCCAGGTCGCGATTGGTGGCCGAGACGATGCGGACGTCGACCTTGACCGATCGCTTGGAGCCGACCGGATCGATCTCGCCTTCCTGAAGGGCGCGCAGCAGCTTGACCTGCATGTCCAGCGGCAGCTCGCCGATCTCGTCGAGGAACAGCGTGCCGCCGCTGGCCTCGGCGAATTTGCCCAGATGCTTGTCGCTGGCCCCGGTGAAGCTGCCCTTTTCGTGGCCGAACAGGATCGACTCGACCAGATTGACGGGCAGGGCCCCGCAGTTGACCGCCACGAACGGCTTGCCGCCGCGGTCCGAGGCGCCGTGCAGGGCGCGGGCGATGACTTCCTTGCCGACGCCGCTCTCGCCGGTGATCAGCACCGGAATGCCGGACTTGGCCGCGCGCAGGCCCAGCGAGCGGACCATCCGCATCGGCGCGCTCTGGCCGACCAGATCGTCGAACGAGGTGCGGCCGCTGACGTGCTTCTTCAGCCGCCCGACCTCGGCCGTCAGCTGGGTCAGCTGCAGGGCGTTGCGGACGCCGACCAGCAGGCGCTCGGCCGAGACCGGCTTGACGAAGAAATCCTGGGCTCCGGCCTGCATGGCCTTGACCACGGCGTCGACCCCGCCCGAGGCGGTCAGCACGATCACCGGCGTCGTGACGCCCGCGGTGCGCATCTCGGCCAGGGCCTCCATGCCGCTCATGCCCGGCATGACCATGTCCAGCAGGACCACGTCGGCGCCGCCGCCCTTGGTCAGGCGGTCGATGGCCTCGCCGCCGGATTCGGCGTGGACCACGGCATAGCCCTCGCGCTCCAGCACCGCCTGCGCCAGCCGGCGCTGGGTCGGATCGTCGTCGACCACCAGAACGGTGCGGGTCATTGTCGGTCGCCCTTCGTCATCACGTCAGGGCCGGTCCTCATTGCTGCGGGACTGGCTCATTCCGGGACGCTTTTACCCCGCACAAGGTGAAGATCGGGTTGTGCGGGGTGGTGAGCGAGGGGTTAAGGTGCGGCGGCGGGGGCCGTGTTCTCTGACGCGAGGACGGCGGCGCAATCCATGCCGCGCTCGAACGGCGCGGCGCGGAGAGCGCCGACTGTAAGGTCCGGCCACGCCGGCGCGACGGGCCGCGCCTCGTCCCGGCGCAAGGCCTCCCGCATGTCCGGCCGGCCGGGGTCGGTCCGACCCCGGCACCGGCTCGGCGACCACTGGCCGGCCCGCGACCAGCCCCCGGCCGCGTCGCGGGTCCACAGCTGGATCGTCCATTCGGTGGCCACCAGAACCTCCGGCGCGCCGTCGCCGTCGATGTCCATGGCCCGGGCCACGCAGCGGGCCTCGCCGGCGCACTGGGCCCGCTCGTCGGTCGGCGGGACCGGGACGGCGAAGCCGTCCGGCAGCGCCCCGCCGGCGGGGGCGACCTCATAGTCCGGCGCCCGGTTCGGCGATCCGACGTCCGTGTCGTCCCAGCGGTTCTCGACCGCCTTCACGTTGCGGGCGCTGCGAGCGACCACTGGGTCCGAAGATCGGGTCAGCCGCTCCAGCGCCGCCTCGCCGGCCTTGCCACTCTGGAATCGCAGGAAACGGTAGTCGAACTGGTCCGCCGTGACCGCTCCGCGCTCGAGCCGGGCCATCTGGTCGGCCACGGACAGCCGGGCGGGGTCGGCGATCGGGCTGAACAGGGCGAGGATCACCGCGATCTCCAGCACGGCGGTCACGACATTCGTCCGCTCCAGCGGCTGCATCCAGCTTGCGGGCTTCCGCCAGAAGGGACGGACGGCGGCGAAGCCGTAGCCGGCGGCGTAGGCCGCGCCGACCATGGCGCAGGCGAAGGCGATGATGCGGTCGGGCGTGAGGCCGTGCTGACCGATCCGCAGGGCCAGGCCCCAGAAGGCGATGACCACCAGCGGCGTCAGCAGGACGGCGGCGACACGGACCGTGATCCGCAGGACCGCAGGCGGGAGATTGTCGGCCCTCCCGTCCTGGTAGGCTGTATTGATGAGGATGATCAGGGCGGCGGCGGCGGACAGGACGAGCGCGGTCGCGCTGCCCGTCTCCCACAGGCCCTGCAGGCCGGTGAAGGGCAGGGCGGCGAGGAAGCCGGCGGCCAGAACGGTCATCAGCAGCAGCAGCCACGACAACAGCATCAGCACGACGCTGCGGACGCCGCGGATCAGCCCGTCGCGGACGTCGGTCAGATGGACGGCCGTCGCGAAAACGACGGTGGTCACGGGAATCGAGAACCAGTCCTTCGCGATCAGATCGCCAAGGAAGTCGAGGCCGATGACCTTGAACAGGGCCGCGCCGAGGAACAGCAGCAGCCAGAAGGCGCCGGTGAAGCCGATCGACAGGACCAGCTGCACACCGGCCTTCCATGCCGTGTCGAAATAGGTGGGGAAGGCCGCGATCCACCGCCGCTCGAGGTCGGCCGGCAGGACGAGATGGTGGCCGATGAACAGGGCCGTGGCCGCGAACAGAGGCATGGGCCACGGCAGGTAGGGGGGGCGGCTGCGCGCGCCGTACTCGCCAATCGTCTGGGCGCTGACGCCATGCCAGCCCAGGAGGGCCAGGAAGGCTGTGGCGGCCAGGACCCAGCCGAGCAGGACCGGCAGGCGCATCCGCCCCACGCCGGCGAGCAGCAGCACCGGGACCATGACGAGGATCATGGACAACGGCCCGAACAGTTCGGGCACAGTCGCGGGCCAGCTGAAATTTCTGGCGTCGTAGAAGTCGCCAACGCTGGCCGAGCGGTACAGCCACCACAGGGCCGCACCCTGCAGCAGACCAATGCCGAGCCGCGCCGCGACCAGCAACGGCGACCCTGTGCGGCCGAGACTGTCGCGGCCGGTGGCTTCCGTGGCGTCTGTCATGCGATCCTCCCCGATCGGGAGCATGTGACCCCGTTTCGACGCCTGTGCCTAGGTCCGGCGCTTGAGTTCCCGCCGGTTCCGTGTATAGAGCGCGCCTCTTCCGTCATGGCCTCGCGTCATGGCGGTCCTGTCCGAGAACTTCGGGGCGTGGGGGTCACCCAGGCCGTAAATTTCAGAGAGCCCTCTGATGCCGTGGGGAGATGGGGATGCAGACGACCATCGTCACCCGGTATCCGGGGGCACGGGGTTCGAGCTTCCTTCGGACATTACGACCGGCCTGAACGCTTCGCAGCGATGCGCGGCGCACTGGCCAATCCGTCGTCGGGAATAAGCCCGGCGGCGAATACCAGACTGGAGACCGCAATGGACCGCGCTCAAAAAGCCGAGTCGATCGAAACGCTGAAGGGCGTTTTCGCCGACGCGGGCGCCGTGGTCGTGACCCATAACCTGGGTCTGACCGTTGCGGACATGGAAGACCTGCGTGGACGTCTTCGTAAAGAAGGCGGCACGTTCAAGGTGGTCAAGAACCGCCTGGCGCTCAAGGCGCTCGAAGCCGACGAAGGCAGCGAATACCACGGCCTGTTCAAGGGTCCCGTGGGCATCGCATACGCCGACGACGCGGTGACGGCCGCCAAGATCACCGCTGAATACGCCAAGGCCAATGACAAGTTCATCGTCCTGGGCGGCTTCATGGGTGAGAAGGTTCTGGACGCGAAGGGCGTGGAGACTCTCTCCAAACTGCCGTCGCTGGATCAGATCCGCGCCTCGCTGCTCGGCCTGCTCAACGCTCCCGCGACCAAGATCGCCGGCGTCGTGCAAGCCCCGGCGTCCCAACTGGCCCGCGTGTTCAGCGCGTACGCCTCGAAGGACGCCGCGTAAGCGGACCCGCCTCTTTCATCTCTGCAAACTCTCTACTGAAACCCAATCCTCCGAAGGAACCTACCCATGGCCGATCTCGCCAAAATCGTTGAAGACCTGTCGAAACTGACCGTTCTGGAAGCCGCCGAACTGTCCAAGCTGCTGGAAGAAAAGTGGGGCGTCAGCGCCGCTGCTCCGGTCGCCATGGCCATGCCGGCCGGCGGTGGCGCCGGTGGCGCTCCGGCCGAAGCCGCTGAAGAGCAGACCGAGTTCACCGTCGTCCTGCTGGACGGTGGCGACAAGAAGATCAACGTCATCAAGGAAGTCCGTGGCGTGCGTTCGGACCTCGGTCTGAAGGAAGCCAAGGACCTGGTCGAAGGCGCTCCGCAGAACGTCGTCGAGAACGTCTCCAAGCAGAACGCCGACGAAGTCGCCAAGAAGCTGACGGAAGCCGGCGCCAAGGTGCAGATCAAGTAAGAACGGACCGTCCCTCGGGACATTCGTTGAACGGGCCGGGGAGCGATCCCCGGCCCGTTTTGCTTGCGCGCGGCATGGACAGCCGCTCGCGGTTGTGGCCCCCTGAGCCCATAGAGGGAGGGGGGGCCTGTGAAATCCAACATCGTCATCGTCGCGGTCGCCGCTGTGCTGGGACTGGCTGCCTGCGACAATCTCGCGACCGGCCGTGACCTGCCGCCGCCGCCCGGACCGCCCGTGCCGCCGTCACCGGACCTGCCGATGACCGCGGCCAAGGCGCGGCTGATCATGGGGACCCTGTCCAACACCTGTATGGAGCTGGCCACCCTCAAATACGATATCCACGCCTGCGAATTGAAACAGGGCAAGCCGGCCGACGAGGAGGCCCTGCGCACCGATCTGCGCGACCTGCGCTGGAATCTGCAGAAGCTGACCGCCGACGAGGCCTCGGCCCAGTGCGCGGCTCAGACCAACGAACTGCGCAAGACGCCGAAGCCGCGCGCCTGCTGGTAAGACCTACCGCCGCCGCGGGGCGAGGATGGCGCGGAGATGGTCGGGCGTTCCCTCGACCCGTTCCAGCCGCGGGTAGCGAAGGCCGCCGCGATAGTCGAACGAAAGGGTGCGGAAGCGGTCGCCGTTGCGAACGATCAGGACGATGGGCTCGCCGCCCGCTTTCGCCGCCGTGACCGCCTCGCGCAGCACCTCGGCCGAGGCGGCGCGGTCGCCCACCGCCACCAGATCCCAGCCCGCGCCGAGGCCCGCCTCAAAGGCCGGGCCGCCCCACAGCACGCTGCTGATGCGATTGTTGGATCCCAGGGTGAAGCCCAGCGAATACTGGAAATCGTTGGCCCAGCCGGTCATGACCGACTTCTCGGCGGCCGTAAGGCTGTCGACGTAAACGAGCCGGTAGCCGCCACGGGTGACGCCATCCAGCGGCGCGCGGGCTTCGGGGCCGACCGCGTCCAGCCGGTCGCGCAGGAATCCGGACCAGTCGTGCGGATGCACGGCGTTCAGGGCCTCGACCATCTCTTCAAAGGTATAGCCCCGCGTCTCGACCTCGCCGTTCACGCGTCCGAAGAAGGCCTTGGCGAAATCGTCCAGCGAACGGCGACCGTTGGTCCCCTCGCGGATCAGGGTATCCGCGTCCAGCCAGACCAGCAGGGCTTCGTCGTAGTAGTCGCTGGTCGTCCGCATCCACGACGGCCAGTTGCCCGGGACGCGATAGCCCAGCAGGTTGTGGTTCTGGGTGTCATGGAGTGCGCGCCACCGGCGGCCCGGCTGATTTTCGTAGAAGGCTGCGTGGCCGGCCATGCCGATCAGGGTTTCCTCGCTGGTGGCCAGACCCGCGCGGGCCGCCAGCACCTCGCCCCAGTAGGAGGTCAGGCCCTCATAGACGAACATCAGGGTGTTCTGGCTCGGGACATTGTAGTTGGCAGTGCGTTCGTCCGCCGGGACCATGTATTTGCCGTTCCACGAGTGCACATATTCGTGCGGCAGCAGCTGGCGTGAGCCCAGTGAACCTGTGCCCCGGGTGAAGAAGTCGGGCGCCAGGGTGTTCTCGGACGAACGGTGGTGTTCGAGGCCGATCCCGCCGAGCTGGCTGGTGGCCCCAACCAGGAATTCGTAGCGGTCGAACGGTCGGGCGCCGAACAGGCGGTCGGCCTGCACGACCATGGCCTCGAACTTGTCCATCAGGCCGGCGGCGGGCTCCAGCTGCCCGGCCTGGTCGGCCACAAGGCTGAGGTGGACCGGCGACGGTCCGTCGGCGTCCAGCGCGAATCGCCGGTAGTGCGCGCCGGCGAACATCGGGCCGTCGACCAGGGTGTAGAGGCTGACCGGCGCGAACCGGGCCAGCCCGCCCTCGTTCGACACCGTGTCCAGCGCCACGCCATACCCCCAGCCCTCCGGCAGGCGGATCGACGGCTCGACCGTGATGCCGCTGGCGGCGTAGCCAGCCGGGTAGAGGATGGCCTTCTCCCACTGCATGTTCACGATGTTGGGGGTCTGGACGACCCGCCAGGGGCCGCCGTCCGGCTGGGTCAGCCACTGGAAGGCGACCTCGATTTCGGAAACGCCCTGGGGGATGTCGAGGTGGAAGGCATGGGGTTCGACGGTGTCGCGCAGCCATTCCAGCCGGCGCCCGTCGGGGGCGGTGACGGTCAGACCGGAGATCAGCTGGATCGGGCCCGTGTCGGCGTGGTTGCCCGGCAGGAACTCCGGGTACAGCAGGGTGAAGGGTCCGGCCGCCGGGACGGGAATGGTCTGGCGCACGCTGATGATGCGCCGGTCCCGGTCGGTGACGTCGGCCTGGTAGCGAATCACGCCCGGATAGGTCGCCGCGGTCGGCGCCGGGATGGCCGGCTGCGAACGGGGCAGGGCCAGGGGCGCGTCCTGCGGGTTGGTCAGGACCGGAGTCTGGGCCCCGGCCGGACTGAAGGCGAGCAGGGCGGCGGCGCAGGCGGAGGCGAACAGGCCGACGGCGGAACGCATCATGGTCGAGGACTCCGGACTGGGGGGAAGCGCAGATCACGCCGGGCGAGGGTAGGGGTCAAGCTGCACAGGAACGCCGTCGGCGGCAGCCCGGCCACATTCGCCGCCTGATCAGTCGATGGATCAGGCAGCCGGCTTCACTTCCAGCAGTTCGACCGTGAACTGCAGGGTGGAATTGGGCGGCAGTTCGTCGCCGCCGACCCAGCGCTCGCCGTAGCCGAGCGAGGCGGGGATGACGAATTCGAACTTTTCGCCCTCGCGCATCAGGCCGACACCCTCGGTCCAGCCCTTGATGACGCGGTTGAGCGGGAACTCCGCCGGTTCGTTGCGGGCGTAGGAGCTGTCGAACTCGCGCCCGTCAACGAAGGTCCCGCGGTAGTGGACCTTGACCGTGTCGGTCGACGCTGGCTGGCGGCCCTCCGGACGGGCCGGGCCGACGCGGCGGTATTGCAGGCCGGAGGCTGTCGTGGTCCAGCCGCTCCTCCCTGCATTCCACGTCAGGTAGGCGGCATTGCCGGCGTCCCAGTTGGCCTGGGTCGACGATCCCGAGAAGTCGTACGGATTCGGCCCGGAGGCGGCGCAGGCGGACAGGGTCAGGGCGGCGGCGGCGGAGAGCGCGATGCGTGTCATGCGGTGACGCTATTTACCCCGCTTCGCCAAAGCAATGGGCGCGGGCCGCCCCTGAAGACCTGAGCCCGGCCGCGCCGCCGAAAAAGCATGACGACGGTCTTTATTTCGCCGTCAAAGCGAGTATATCAGCGCGTTCCGCTAACTCCGTGAGAGATACGCGCGAAAGCGCCGAGGCCCGGTTTGTCGCCCTCCGACCGGTGCGAAGGCGCGCTCCTCCCCAAGGGAGCCCTACATTTCAGGCGTCCTGGGACCGCAAGGCCCGAGGGTGGACGCCGAAACCGATGGTCACGGGTCGCCGGAATGGCGGAGCCGTGGCTGCTGCATTGAGCGGGCTGCCCGGCCCGCCGCATTGGGAAGACAGAATGGCCAAGTCCAAAGCGGAGCTCACCGTCAACGGTCAGTTCCTCACCGCCACCTCGTTCACCGGCAAGAAGCGCATCCGCCACTCCTTCGGGCGTATCCCCGAAGCGGTGCAGATGCCGAACCTGATCGAGGTCCAGCGCGCCTCCTATGAGCAGTTCCTGCAGCGCGAAGTGCGCTCGGGACCGCGCAAGGACCAGGGCATCGAGGCGGTGTTCAAGTCGGTCTTCCCGATCAAGGACTTCAACGAACGCGCCATCCTGGAATACGTCTCCTACGAATTCGAGGACCCGAAGTACGACGTCGAGGAATGCATCCAGCGCGACATGACCTATGCCGCGCCGCTGAAGGTCAAGCTGCGCCTGATCGTCTTTGAATCGGACGAGGAGACCGGCGCGCGCTCGGTCAAGGACATCAAGGAGCAGGACGTCTACATGGGCGACATCCCGCTCATGACCGACAAGGGCACCTTCATCGTCAACGGGACCGAGCGGGTGATCGTGTCCCAGATGCACCGTTCGCCGGGCGTCTTCTTCGACCACGACAAGGGCAAGACGCACAGCTCGGGCAAGCTGCTGTTCGCCGCCCGCGTAATCCCGTACCGCGGTTCGTGGCTGGACTTCGAGTTCGACGCCAAGGACATCGTCTACGTCCGCATCGGCCGCCGCCGGAAGCTTCCGGCCACGACCTTCCTGATGGGTCTCGGCATGGACGGCGAGGAAATCCTCAAGACCTTCTACGAGACCGTGCCCTACGAGAAGCGCGGCGAAGGCTGGGTCACCCCCTACAAGGCCGAGCGCTGGCGCGGTGTGAAGCCGGAGTTCGATCTGGTCGACGCCGACACCGGCGAGGTGATCGCCGCCGCCGGAACCAAGATCAGCGCCCGCCAGGCCAAGAAGCTGGGCGACACCACCAGCTCGCTGTCGCTGGCCGCCGACGCCCTGCTGGGCCGGTATCTGGCCGCCGACGCCGTCAACTACGAGACCGGCGAGATCTACGCCGAGGCCGGCGACGAACTGGACCAGCCGACCATCGAACTGCTGGAAAGCCACGGCTTCACCACCATCGACGTGCTGGACATCGACCATGTCACGGTCGGCGCCTACATGCGCAACACCCTGCGCATCGACAAGAACACCGGCCGTGAGGACGCGCTGTTCGACGTCTATCGCGTGATGCGCCCGGGCGAGCCGCCGACCCCGGAAGCCGCCGAAGCCATGTTCAACTCGCTGTTCTTCGACAGCGAGCGCTACGACCTGTCGGCCGTCGGCCGGGTCAAGATGAACATGCGTCTGGAGACCCCCGAC